>CAACVD010001226.1_pt1 | contig 12316 bp, 14 predicted proteins | sample 2381771 | NCBI WGS metagenome assembly CAACVD01 (sample SAMEA5211965, study PRJEB30684) | marine metagenome | biome: Marine; feature: Epipelagic; material: Water | collected 2015-10-15 | depth 15 m | reverse complement strand
TTGCACTGTAAAGGTTTTTCCACCCTCTACTATTAGCGGTTGGGTTAATAATTCTGTTGTTGTATCAGCTGTTAAAGCAGCTGATTTAATAGCTGTAATACTGTTGTTTGTAATAGTGACACTAGGTGTACCTGCTGAAGTAACCAGTATTGATTTAATAACTATAGTTTCATTAACTGCAGGGACACCAGATCCTAATGGTGTAAGTGCAGCACCACTTGTGCTATTATCTATACCTACAAATTTATATTGGTTTACTACTGCCATTAATCTAAAAAGAAGCTTCTAGCTTCTATCTCCTGTTTTAATTCTTCTTGAAACGTAGTATTTAATTTTTCTAATACTGCATCTAAATCTCTAACCAAAGACTGTGCTACATCTTCTTCATACTCTGAGCTCGCTCTAGTTAATGTTTGTACTATCTTTGCCATTATGCACTTTCATTTCCTGTAAGGTCTATAGACATAATGCCGTCTTGTGGTTGTGTATCAAAATCATAATTAGTAATACCATCTGCATCACTTTCATAAACTTCGCCACCTGGAAGAACATCACCATCATAATATAATTGGTTTTTATCTGCACCAAATAACATTCTATCTCCACCATACATTGTATTATCTAAGCCTTCTTTAAATTGAGGAGATGCAAACATAAAATCAGGAGCTTGAGCTTTTGGCGTTTCTGCTGCATTTATTAAAGATGCTATTTCGTTTATATCAAACTGACGGTTAAATGCGCTAGGTGTTCCTATGTTTCCAAATCTATTTAATCCTTGAAGTGTTGCAGGATCTATTGTTTGATTTATTTTAGCATTAGGATCGAAATCATATGTACCTGGTTTAACTCCACCTAAACCTAATCTATTAAACTCAGACATGTCTCTTGGTTTTTTACTAAATATTCCTTTACCATAATCATACATACTACCAATAGCGCCACCAACAAACGGTATGCCTGTTAATAAACTCATTAAACCACCAAAAATTCTTCCTCCATATCCTGGCTTAACCTGTCCAGCTTTAGGTCCTGATGTGTATGTATCTGTGTATCCATATTTATTAGCTCCTCTAAAAAGATTTCCTAAAAATCCTCGTTCACCTGTGTACTTTTGTAAAGGTCCATAGGTTCTATTAGCAATGTCAGCTCTTTCTTTGTAACCAAGATCTTTAGCTTGTGCTCTTTCTGCTATTTGTAATGCAGCTCTTTGATTTGCTTTTTGTCTGTCAAATTCTCTTTCAGTTGTAGTATTAGTATTTCTACCAGAAAAACCTCTGCCCTCCATGGCTCCACCACCAGCTGATGTATCTCCACCAGATGCTCCTGCTCCACCAATATCACCAAAACTATCTAGTGACATAATTCCTGATGGACCCATGTTAGGACCACCTTCTAGTCCACCATGTATATTTGCTTTTAATATTAAATCTTTTTCTGCTTCTGTAATGTAAGCTAATTCTGTTGCTGGTTTATTAGGACTTGATTGCCATTTTCTAGGCGCTTGAACTTGTGGCTGTTTACCTAAGTAATTATCAACTCCGCCTTGAACAACTGGTTTCATTTTTTTATCAATCATTATCTTCTTCCTCCAGCGTGTATATCTAACCTAAAAGTCCCTAATTTCCAATTAGTATCTACCGCTGTATTAGAAACAGTTAATGCAATTGCTCTAGCTCTTGCACGCGTATCTATTTTTTCTGTGCCAGATGTTATTGTAAATGGACCCAAAGGTGAACTAGCTGCAGCATTATTAGGATAGTTTCTTAAATCTAATTGCACGACCGTATTACCTTGTTGTGATATAAAGTCAGGAATAACTCTACTAATTCTCATTATATTTTCTCCATCACCTCTAAGATCTCCTAAATTAGTTGCAGCTCCTCTAACAACTTTTTGTGTAATATCAAAGTCTCCAGAAGTAATATTAGCAGGTATGGCAGTTGTTGTTCCGAGTCTTACTTGATTGACTCCTGTTTCATGTTCGTAATAATATGAAATACCATCTGTGTTTCCAGTTACATCAAATGATGAATCATCACCAGCATCGTATTGAGTTGCATGAGGTAAACCAAAAACAGCTGAGTCTTGCCATGTAGTTCGAATAAATAAAGAACTTGCATTTACAAACCATATAGGTCTTTTAACAGTAGAATCTAAATAGCTATAAATAACTGATTGTGTATTTACGTTTGATCCAGTCTCAGGATAAAACCAAGTAATCTCACCAAACAAGTTATTAACTCCGGCATAAATCATTTGATTTGAAGTTGTATTTAAATTGTCATAAACATAGTCTTCAACTAAACAATCCATAGATTCTAGTTTACCAGTGTATCTAAAGAAACCATTTTCAGACATCCAATACGCAGCACCATCGACTTCAACAGCTGCATTTTTACCAATCAATCCACAGTTAGTACCAACTTGTTCAAAAGCAAATGTAAAAGGAGTTCCAACAAAACGCATTGTAAATAAAGCAGTATCGCTCCAAACATAAATTGCATTTCTACCAAGTTTAGCACCCATGATCCGTGATCCGGCGGCCAGTCTTTGTGTACCAGCACTATTCTCAGCTGTAGGTGTATAGTCATTAATATTTTCTTGGTCCGAAAATCTTATAAACATATCATCTTGTGAAGATTTATCACCTATAGTTGTTTCTGTTCCAAAAAATACTAAGTGACGATCTGGTGTAGATACTAACATATCTCTAGATGCGGTTGGCGCACCAGTTATAATTGTAGCTCTATTTGCTGTTGCATTTGATGCGTCTGCATCCCATTGAAAACACTCTCCGTTATGTATCAACGCAATAAGTGTTGAACCTAAATTATCTAATGACCACAATCCGGGTTCTGCAACTTTATCCGTGGTCGATGCTGCTTGACCCCAGGCTGAGTAAGCACTAAAATTAGTAACTGTTGCACCATTACTGTGAGAAGCGTTAGTTGTTCCTCTAACATTTCTAGTAATTCCAGTAAAACTTGTAGCTGTAATTCCTGTGTAAGATATTTCTTCATTATCTACTTGTATAAAATTTGTTCCTGTACTTGGAAATCCTGTAGTGCTGGCTACATTAATTGTAGTTCCTGAACCACCGGTTCCAGCAGAGTCAGCGTTTAACGCTCCATTTAAAGTTGTTGTTTGTGGGTTTGTTACCGTACCACCCCATTGTGATATACCATAACCGAAAACTCCAATCTGTTCAGCTGGACCAACACGATAATATTGAAAATAAGTTATGCCTCCAGATGTAGTTGCTCCTGATCCTGTTTCAGTAGCACCAGCATTTATTTCTATAGTAGTTGTAGTGGGCACAGTATTAATCATAAATTTTTTATCACAAAAAGTTGTAGAAGAAAAATTAGAACCTGTAATAGATGTAAAAGTAGACGCATCACCAAACAATATAATATCCCCAACTTGAAAATTATGTGCAGAAGAAAAAGTTAAAGTAACAGTAGATTGTCCATTAGTCGTACTAAATGCATTAGTAATAGCAGTACCAGATGGATTAACCAAAGGATGGATATCATAATAAACACCTCCAGAATATACGTATAAAATTCTGTTTGTACCAATAGCTGCGTATTTAATACCTTCTTTATTAACCATATGATGCAAACCTCTAGCTGCACCAGTTAATTTTTTGTCTCCTAATTGAGACCAACCACCTATTTTTTCGGGTGTACCATATCTAAAACGTACATTTTCTCCACCTGTCCATTGAGATTCTGCTCCAGTAGCCGTAACTTGTTTATTAAATCCAGGTAAAAATCCTAATTTTTGTAACATAATATATAATCCTTAAAAGGAGACTGTGTGGTATGTGGTGATGACACAGTCTCCATCTAAAGATTATATCATCGTTTAAACCAAGAAGGAAGACCTAAATGTAGACGCTTGTCAAACATATTATCCTTCGATCCTGGAGTCTTACGATTGTTATAATGTAGAAAAACTTGTATGCATTCTTTGCCTTTAAATGGTTCTCTCCAATGCTCTAATTCGCAACCTCTATATACTAACATATCTCCAGGTTTTAAATTTATTTTAAAACCTTTTTTACCTCTCTCTCCAGACGGTTCTAGATATATTGGCCAATCATCACCAGCAAGATTCATAGTAGTAGATATCTCACAACTAAATCTATCTTTATGTCTTTTAAGTTCATCACCTTTTTTATAAATTCTTGAATAAGTATATGCAGGATATAGTTTTAATTGTGTCACTTTTTCCATTTGTGGTTGACATTTTAACATTAAAGTTTCCATCGCTATGTCTGAATAACAAGAATAAGTATCTGGGATCTGTCCATCTTTACCTTCATAACAACCTAATAAGCTTTCAAATTTAGAAATGTATCTAGCTTGTATACAAGTATCATAAACCTGTTTTTTCATTACAAAATAGTTTGCAATAAAAGCTGCTAGATCTTTTGATATAGCTTTTCTAATAACTATATATTTGTTTTTTTTAAAACTCATATAAATTCAAACCAGCCAGTTGTTATTATTTTTTCTTTATTTACAATTTGACCTTTATGCGTATGAGTAAAATCTGTAGGCCATATTAAAGTTAAACCTTTTATTGATGGGGTAGTAATTTTTTGATATTTAAAATGAGTTCCACCATTTTCTATATCATTTAAATAAGTCATAAAAACTAAAACTCTACTCATGTCAGATTTTTCTCCTCTTTCGCAATGCCATTCTTTAAATCCACCATTTTTATTGTATTTTTGAATATTAAATGTTTTAACATTAAAATGATTATATCTATTTACTTCGGGATATTTTTTTAAATATAATTCTAAAATTTTTTGTAGTTCAATTCTGTAGGACAATATTTCTTCATCTACGTTATGCATAGGTATTGGTAAATCTAAAGAATCCTTAACATCCTTTTTTATTCTACTCCCATTTAATACACCTGGTGTAGCGTTGTTATTAAATTTATTAAAATAAGAAACTAATCCATTACAAATCTCTAGAGGAATAAACCAACCCCCCATAAAAGTTTCTTTAGGTAATTTATATTCTTTAAGACTCATGTTAATTAATTTTAGTTATTGTAAAAGCAATGGTTAATCTTGGTTCATTTGTTTTATTTTTAGGAACAAAATGTATTAGGTTATCTGGAAAAAATAAAATATCTCCTTCTTTAATTTCTGGTGATTCTAAATTTTCAAAAGATGTTTTTGAATGTTTTTTTGGATTAAATATTAAATAATGAACTGCTGTTAATCCACCATTTCCTTCGTGATTGTGAGGTTCTTGGTATTGTTCTTTTTTATAATAATTATACCATATGTCACTTAAATGATATTTTTCAATATTAAATTTTTTAGAAACTTTAACAACTAACTTTTCATATTTTTTTCTTAAAAAATTATAATTAATTAAATGAACATTTTTATCATTATCGTGAACAACGTGACAATCGCAATTCCATCTATTTTTGTTTGGATATAAAGTGTAATTTTTTTCTATATTTATAATATTATTTTCTACAAATTTTTTAGTCCATTTTAAATTGGTTTTATAAAATATATTATTAAACATCTTTAGCCATTTCTTTTGGTACAGCTTGAATGTTCCAATGAATAAACCTAAAAGGTTCAATTCCAAAATCTACTGCATATTCATGTTCTAAGTATCCTGGAAATATAATTAATGTCCCTGGTTTAGGTCTAACTTGTACTACCTCAGTACCACCCCATATACCTTTTATATCTGGTTTCATTTTTAATTTAGTAGATCGTGCACCTGTTCTAGGTTCGTGGAAAATTGGATAAGATGTTTTATCAGAACATTTTAAAAAATAAAAACCTGATACATGTTGATTCCAATGTATGTGTGCTGAGTGATGACCACCACCTTTTTTAGCAAACTCTTGTACCCACATTTCACTAAACATAGTTTGATATTGTGACATATCATAACCTTGATGATCTAAATATTCCCAAGACTTTTGACCAATGTAATTTCTAAAATCTAAAAAATCATTATCAGCTGTAAGTGGTGTTGAGTGATATGATCTGCCAAAGTCACCGTGTTTTTTTATAAATTCTTTTTCTCTTTTACGAGCGTCACTAATATATTTATTACTTGCTTTGTTTAACGATTTAACAAACTCTGGTTTTTCCTCACTCCATATTACAGTTGGAAAATAACTATTTATAAACATTATTTAAAAGGCCTTCCTAAATGCCATACCACAAGACTATATCTTGTGCCTGATGTTACTGGTTTAACTCTATGCCACACAAAACTAGGAAATACAATAATAGAACCTTTTGGTAATATCTCTTTTGCTCTTCTCAAATGTCTAGCTTCATCTCTCATATGTGGATCGTAGTTTCTAAAATCAAACTCTAATTCACCACCTTTATATTCTGAACTATCTGTTAATTGACAAGTCATAGATATTTTTCTAATTTTTCCATGTTCAGGTGTATTAGGTCTATCATAAGGTTTATCCCAGCTATCACAATGCCAATCATAATATTGATTTAATTTATATTTTGTAAATTGTATTTGTTCAGAATAATCCCAATTAAAATTCCAACCAGCTGCTTTATTAGCTTTATTTATATATGGATGTAATTCTCTGTATATCCATGGATCACTCAGCCAAACTATGTCTGAATTTCTTTTAAGTTTCAAATCTTGTGATTCTTCTTTTGATAATTTTTTATTTCCATATCCACCAATTGTAGCCATAGTTTCTGATTTTGATAAACCATGTTTAATGATATCATCACATATTTTTGGAGGTACTGCTGATTTAAAATACCAATAATAATTATTTAAGTTCATTTGAATGCAGGTCCTTTGGCAAAAAAAGTTAAAGTTTTTCTTGTGCCTTTTATTATAGGATCTACCTTATGTAAAATAAAGGAGTTAAAAACTATCATAGATCCGGGGTTACTTAATTCAGGAGCTAAAGTCACGTTTTTTGAATTTAATAAATTAAACTCACCTCCAGAAAAAGAATTTTCTGATATATTTATTAAAGCTGTTAACTTAATATCAGAGGCTTTAAAAGTTTCTGCATCTTTGTGCCATTCATATTCTTCACCTGTTTTATAAATATTATAATTTAATTCATTATCATCATGAAAATTATATAAATCATAACCATAACGATCTTGATTGACTGTAGTAATATTGAAAAGAATTTTACTTATTTCTTCTTTCAAAAATTTAATTTTAATTGGGTAAACTGTTGATGTTTTTTTTGACTCTCTAGCTTTCGCACGTCCTGGTTCTTTTTCTTTTTTGTATTTATCCAATAAAGAATTAATTTTTTTTATTTCTTCTTTTGAAAGCACTTTATTCCAAAAAAAATAATCAGACTTATTCATAAGTTATAGTTAAAATACTATTTAAATTGTCCTTTTGATTATTTTTAATAATATATCTATTTATTGATGGAAACATAATAAATGCACCTTCATCTAATGAAATCGTCCAATCACATCCTTTTATTTTATTATCATCATAATAAATTTTTACAGAACATTCTTTAGTTCTAACACCATACAATAAAGTAAAATCTGGTGAATTGCGTAAATCTGTTTGATCTACATTTAATAAGGGCTCTGATACTTGTTGTGGTTTATAAATATTTCCCCAATAATTTTGTGTAGCTAATTTTTTTAAATCATAGTCACATCTTAGGTGTTCTCTAATATAATCATTCAACATATTTAAATTTTTTAAATAAGGAATTTTTGATTTTGTTATAATTGATTTTAAAATATCGTTTGATAATTTAGTATGATCTATTTCAAAACCTTTCGGCATTAAAACATTACCATAATATAAAGCTTGTTCTGTTAATACTTTCTTTTGCATACCACCACCAAGTATAAATTACGCCATTGCGTCTGTCAAGTCCCACCCAGTTGTATTATCAGCTTGATATGATGATTCATTCCATTCATAATGCCAAGAATGAGTTTCAGCATCATTTTGTGCTTGTTGCTCAGCTGTTATAGAAGGTGCATCACCAATTGGTGATTGCCATCTAGCATCAGTTATATTTTTTACCCAAGATACGTGAGGTTTTTTAGGCCAAAAGATTTGATTATCTTCATCCCAAATAGAACCAATACCAGCATAGTTTCCTCTAAGCGGTGTTCCACCTAACGCATGTTGATTTTGAAAAGTATTGTATGAAGTTTTAATCCACATTTGTGATGGCCAATTATTATGTTTTTCTAAATATTGTTGACCTACTTTTTCATCAGGTTGATTATTAGCATCTAACATATCATTATCTGCAAGTGTTAAAACTTGAATAACTTTTCCATTCATTCCTATTTTTGCAAAGTGTGCCATATGTTTATTTAATCTCCATGTTAATTTTGATATTTATACCTTATAATTACAACACCAGATCCACCATTTCCTGCAGTGCTTCCATTTTGGTTTCCACCACCACCGCCACCAGTGTTTGCTGATCCAGCAGCTCCACTAGATCCACCACCGCCTGATCCACCAGGTTGCCCTGATCCACCACCGCCTCCGGCTCTTGCTACTGGACTTGCATTAATTTCACTTGTTACGCCTGCTCCGCCTGATGCTGAAGATCCTCCAGCATTACCGCCTGCTGCACCCATACCACCACCGCCTCCGGCTGAACCATCGGGAGGACTTGAAGCACCTGATCCACCGTCATTTCCTTGAGGGGGACTTACAATAGGTATATTTCCAGATCCACCTGGTCTTCCAGGTACACCTCCTCCACCACCAGATCCACCACCAGATCCTCCGTCAGCAACGGATGGAGATTCTTGAGAACCACTTCCTCTTGCTCCTCCGCCACCAGTACCAACAATACCATTAAATGATGAATCATTACCTTGTGAGCCAGGAACACCCGGTGTTCCAGCTCCACCATTACCACCACCACCAACTGCTATAGAATAGCCTCCTGTTGTTGCTAAGGTTGTATTAGTAGTAGCTGGGGGGGCTGCAGTATAAGGATCAGACGAGTCTTTTCCTTCTCGATAACCTCCTGCTCCTCCGCCACCACCATCGTCAGTGGAGTTAGTTGATCCACCACCACCGCCACCGGCTATAACTAAATAAGAAATTTTATTATTACCATATACATTACCTGTATTAGTTACAGATAAAGTACCAGGACTTGTGAAAGTATGAATTTTGTAATCTCCAGTACAAGTAACTGTTCCACCTGTTGCTGCTGGATATTGAGGTAGGAAACTTTGGTTACTGTTATTAATCACTTTCCATCCCTGAGTTGCATCTACATAAATTAATGTTGTAGAGTCAGCTTCAGTTTCTAAATCTACATCAGCTGCTGTTGCATCTATATTAGAACCACCTCTACCAAGTGTTAATTTGTTTGTATCAAAAGTATTCGCATAATCTTTTACAGCTACAATATCACCTGCACTTGGAGAACTAGGTAAGTTTACTGTAAACGTACCACCTGTTGTATTACAAAAATAACCTTCTCCTGCTGTTGCAGTAAATGTGGCTGTTTTAATACTTCCTGTTTGCCAACTTACAGATCCACCACCCATATCAGTGAAACTTAAATTACCACTACCATCTGTTTTAAGTACTTGATCTGCAGAACCGTCTGCTGCTGGAAAAGTTAAAGCATCAAGAGTAATTTGTCCACTACCTTTTGGTTGGATTGATACACCAATATTAGTATCTCCACCAGATGCAGTAAATGTTGGTTTGTTTCCTGTAGCTGCGTTTGCATATGTTAATTCGTTTACTGCTGAACCTGTTGCAGTTAGTTTAAATAATTCGTTTCCACCAGTATCTAAAATTGAAGTTCCAATTTTAGGTGAAGTTAAAGTTTTATTTGTTAAAGTCTGTGTTCCTGTAAGTGTCACATCACCTGTACCAAAACCCATATCAATAATATCAGGATTAGTACCATCGTTTGCAGAAGCAAATACAATTTTAGTTGCTCCACTAGCTACTGCTACACTATCACCAGATCCTGAAACATATTTAAAAGTTACGGTTTGAGAACCACTTGTAGAATTTTTTAAAAAGTAAAAAGTTTGGACATCAAGTGGTATAGTTACGTTTCTGCCAGCAGAAAGACTCCCTGTAAACTCCATCATTCTGTGTGCAAGAGCTGCACCAGTTGATCCATCAGATACAGAAAGGTCTGTATCTCCAGAATCTGAAACCGCTTGTTGTGTAAAACCACCTGAAATTTGTTCGATTATACTTAAATTAGTATTAGTTTTTGTTCCCCATGTACCGGCATTTTCACCAGTTGCTTGAAGTTCTATACCTAGCGGTGTATATGTTGATGCCATAATTTTGTACTCCTAATTAGTATCTTTTTTTAATTTGTTTTAAACTTATTGTCAATCATTTACTGCAGTATAATTTGCCGTTTGTGATGCTGTAACTGAGCTATATCCAGCACTTTGTGTAGCTGTAATATCTTCATATCCTAAAGGCGCTACATTACCTACACTAGCAGTTGCAGAAACTCCTGTCAATCCCATAACATCTGTTGGTGCTAAAGATCCTACAGAAGAAGTTGAACTTAATCCAGTTAATCCCATAACATCTGCAGGTGTTAAACTTCCTACAGAAGATGTTGCAGAAACTCCTGTTAAATCTATAATAGGATTTGTAGATACTAATGGATCGCCTTGAGATACTGTTGCACTTAAACCAGTTAAGCCCATAACATCTGCTGGTGCGATTGCACCTACAGAAGTTGTAGAACTTAATCCAGTTAAACCTATAACATCGGCTGGAGATAAAGATCCAACACTTGATGTTGCAGAGACTCCTGTAAGAGTTCCAGTAAAATCAGAAATAGCTGTTGGTGTACCTACTGATGATGTTGCACTTAGGCCTGTTAATCCCATAACATCTGCTGGTGCTAAAGAACCTACAGATGAAGTCATAGAAACACCAGAAACTAATACAACTGTTAGTCCAGATTGGCCCCAGTTTTCTACACCCCAACCGTCTTGTCCCCATCCTGTATTTATTTCTGCTGTAATTGTAGGTGAACCTACTGAAGAAGTAGAAGAAACGCCTGTAAGTGTAAGAGTAATATCATTAAGTCGACCCCACTCACCATCATTCCAAGCTTGAGCTCCCCAACCTAATGCAAATTCATCAGTAGTACCCCACCGATTTGTTCCCCAGGTTGTGCCGGATTCATTCCAAGAATTGGCCATAAGGATTTCCTCCCTATGCTATACGAATTATTGCGCTAGATGCGTCAGCTGTTGGAAATTGAATTGTAAAAGTTCCGCTTGTTACAGTTTTGTCTGAACCAAATGCGATTGCACAAACTGCTGGATCGCCTGATGCTGAATCGTTAAAAATTAAACAACCGTTAGCTGTAAAAGAAGCTGATGTCCAAGAAATATCTGCAAAGTCACAAACTGCTGTATCAGTTGATAAAGTAGGAGTTACACTTGTAAGTGCTTTTCCTTTTGCAGTATAAGCTGAACCTGATGTATTATCTATTTCGTTGGTAGCACTATATGCTGTTGTTGATTTGTTTAAAGTTGCAGAGCTTGTGTATAAAGCTATGTTAAAAGTATTACCAGACGATGCTGTAAAATTATGTATACCTTGTAAAACTTCTTGTTTAAAACTGTTACAAATTGCCGATGTTATTGCCATAATATTTTTCTCCTATTATTGAGGCGGTGACTCGATTGGAATTCTTATTGTACCATCCGTGTAATCGTCTCGTCTTCTTCTTCCAATTTGCATTGCTGCAAACTTTTGTAGTTCAGTTTTATACTTACTCTCATATAATGTCAACATATCAGTTGGACCTTTTAAAAATCCATATGCTTCTACTAAGCATGCATATAATAGACCTTGAGGAAAGTATAAACTAATATAATTGGTCTGATTACTAGACTCTAAAGTATCCGGCATTTTGTTATAATATATTCTAAATATGTAATTAACGTCTGGAGTAGGTGCTAAATAGATTGATCCTGATGTAGTATCCGATAATCCTGTTGCTCCTCCAAACATAGCATAATATTTAGGTTTTCCAGTAACGTCTGCTCCTGAAGTAGTAGATCCTTCTGGACCTGTTAGTCTTCCTACAAATTCACTTAAAAAAGTTTGATCACGTCTTTCTAACCATGTACCTTGTTCAGTAGAGTTAGTTGCATTAAATACTTCTACACCTCTTACAAATAAAGTTCCTGCAGGAACTCTAATATTATTTACATCTGCTGCCATTGTACCTTGCTCTACGAATCTATCTGAATCCATAGGTAGATCCATCATAATTCTTTGTTGAGCATTTAAAATAAAAC
>CAACVD010001225.1_pt1 | contig 12318 bp, 20 predicted proteins | sample 2381771 | NCBI WGS metagenome assembly CAACVD01 (sample SAMEA5211965, study PRJEB30684) | marine metagenome | biome: Marine; feature: Epipelagic; material: Water | collected 2015-10-15 | depth 15 m | reverse complement strand
AAAATGAATAAAGATATAAACAAAATATTAAATGCATTTAAAGATGGGGTAGCTGACGGATTATTAATTGGTGTAAGAGAAGACCCACCTGCTAAAAAAAATAATTATTATGCTTATTATAAACAAGGTTATGACTTTGGCATAACTTTATGGAATGAAAAAGAATAGGAGGATATATGTGTAGTTTAATGGATATTGATCTAAAAAAACTCAACGCTGAGAATAAGCGTTTTAAAAAGTTACAAAGTAAATTATCTATTGCTTTATGGAAGGATTTAAATAAAGCAAAGCAGATAAGAAAAGAAATGGATTACATAATCAAGAATGGTATATGGAGAAAATATGAACTGTGATCTAGAATATAAGATCATAAAGGTACACAGTATCTTAAAAGATTGTGATCCAGATGCTGAAGATAACTTTGCTTATGACTATTGGTCTAGGGTTATGGAAGCACTTATGAAACAATTAAATGAAGGAAGGACGTTGCACTAATGAAGTTAATATTAATAGTTATAATTATTATACTGATAATCGCTTGGTTTTTCGGTATTGATGATATTTAATTAGCAAGGTAACCAAAACGCCAACGCAATTCTGGTTACCTTTTTTTTCTCAAAAGCCAGATTTATTTTATCCTAAAAATTTGTAATTTATAATTAATAATTTCTATTTTGGTAGAGATTTACTCCATTTTGGTAGAGTTTAACTTCCATTATGGTAGAGATTTACTCATAAAAAAAAGCTGAAGAATGACTAAAAACTTCAGCTTTGATATAACAGAAAGAAATACAAAAAAATTGTATTTCTAATAGATTATTGTTTTTCTGGGGTAATGTCAATTATATTCGCACCCTCACCTATCTTTTTTTCTAGCTCAGCTAATCGTTGTTCTAGTTGATCTCTATTCATACCTTCTAGACTAGAATGTGTAATTTCTTTTTTATCTATAAACATACCTGCCATCTGTCCCGCTCTATACTCAGCGTTAATTGCTCCCGTATATTGACCTTTTATTTCAGCACCATCTCTTAATCTTTCAAATGTCTTATATCTTTTTAATTTATCCTTCTCATATTTTTCTGTTTCTCTTTGTAACCTTTTTTCTAAATATCTACACACGTGAGGGTTAAGATCAGGATTTAACAACTTACTAGCCATTTCATAGGGTTTACCTTTCTTTGACGTATACCCAGCCTTAATCGCTGCGTCCACTTTCTTTATCTGACCCCAGTTGGCTACCAATATGTCAACAAAACTTCTCTGTTGCTGTGTTAACTCCATAGATGTTTTCATTTGATTGCTTTTTCTTGGCATATCTTATATATAACTAAATTTAATGATTTAATCTACTACTTTTCCTAAAATTGTATATAGCACTTCCTTACAAACTTTTTTTTTTAAAAAAAAAAATGCAGGACTCAGTCCATAAGGAAATTAATATTTATAGATATTTGATGATATTTTCCTAGTTTTTGGGAATTTTTCCTAAAATTTTCCTAAAAGTTATTTGTTAATAATCCTAGTTTTCTGGTATCTAGAGGTGTATTTTCCTAGTATTCCTAGTTTTTTTCCTTACAAACTTTTTTTTTAAAAAAAATGTTTCTAAGGACGTGCATTATAGGAATTTTGGGAAAACTAGGAAACCACTGAGTCGAGAGCCGTGGTCAGTAGTTCGTCTTCCGATTCTATAATACTACGCCTAAACGTTAATATATGCTTTCTAATGCGATTACGCATTATGTTATTATCTTCTAGTAACATTTTCTTATATTTTATGTCATAGACCTTCCAAGCGATCTGCTTGGTCTTAAAACGAACAATCATGTTTCTACAAGCTTTTTTATAACTATCACGGATCTCGTCTTCATTTACATTAGCCCAGTCACACACTTTAGTAAAATCACGGTTATCGGACAAAATCCAGTTGTGCGAATTCATCTTTATTAAACTAGATTTACGATCAGAGTTTAGAGTAAGTGTTTCATCAAAAGCGTTTATAATGACCGCTCTCCACAATTTTTGCTCAGGGTTAGGGTTGTTAAACAATATCTCTTTAGAGAACCGTATTCCCATTATCCTGAGCAAGTATGGAGATGCTACCATTAGTGAGCATAATTTTTTATCAGACCTGAGATTAGAGTTTTATAATTTTTTATTACTGTTTCAGTATAGATATTTTGTTTTCGTTCTTTAAACACTTCTAGATCAGAATAAAGTTTTTCAATAAAAAGCATTCTTTCTTCAGGATCTAAGTCATTTATATCTATTATTACACTATCTCCATAGTCTTGGTTTAAATCCAATATATCTGACAAATTAACTTTCATATAAGCCTCCATCTATTACTGTAAATTTTCTTTTACCACGTCTGACGATTTTTTTCTTAATTGATACAGGTTTCTTTTTCTTTTCTAACATATAATGTCCTATCTCTACAGAAACATCTTTATTAACGCTAGTGACACGTGATAACATATTTTTTTGTTCTTCTGGGTTCATACAGTTTTCTAAAATTTTAGTGCTTATATAAATGTAATCATCAAATGATAATTTTTTAGCTAAAAAGTCAAATATATCCGCATAGTCTTTCATAATATTATTTTTTTCTCATTCTCCTGTGACCTAAACTAAAAGTGTTAGTCTGCGAATTACAGTTTGGACACAAAAAACGTAAATTTTGTAATCTATTATCATTATTTACACCATTAATATGGTCTAGCACTAAAGTCAAGGGTTTACTTTGCCATAGTGGTTCTATTTTACATATGCAACATGTGTAAGGTAGCAATCCCTCCATCATGATACGTTCTTTTACTCTATGTCTGGGATGCGATGAGTCTTTGATAAATACATCTTGATTATGTATTTTTCGCATTTTAATTTTTGTAGATAAAGGCAATTTTAGGCCTTTATTCCATGCTTCATTTTTCTTTTTCTTCAACATTCTTTACCCCAGAATGTCCAGAACCACCGCAATCTTCACAAGTTTTTGTACGTAAGTGTACTTTAGATAAACGCTCTGTAACAATATAACCATTTCCTCTACATGTGGCACATATTATAAATTGTTGTTTTTTTTTACGTTTGTTAAGGATTTTTTGTACACTTGATTTCCAAGCATCATCAAATTGCCCCATTAGTCTTTACACTTACAAAGCTTTCCAAACAAACGTTTTTTTACCCACTTACCTTTTTTTACAATATAGGTAACCGCTTTTTTATAAATTTTTTTCATAACTATTCCTTAGTACTACCATTTAATAACTTTTTTTTGTATTTGTCTACAGTAGTATTCTCTCTTTTTGCTTGAGTTTCTAAGTAATCATACACTAATTTACTGATCATTGCAGCGGGGGCCCTGAACTTTTTCTCACACAAAGCCTTTAAAACTGCATGATCCTCGACCTTTACAGCCACACTTTTCCATCTTGTTGTATCCATTTTATTCCTTTCAATATGTTGTGTTAGAATAATATCAAGATACTAGATATATGGGATAAGTCAAGAGATATTGACAGATAATAAAATATAATGTTATTGTATATTAAACAAGAGGTTACAATGAAACTTTTAGATCAAAAGATTGCATGTGAACATTTGTGGACAAAATTGTATAAGGAAAATGGATCTTATACTCCTGATATGATGGCATTGACATTAAAGATCAGGGACTTGACAAAACAAATAATTGTACAAGATCAAAATAACATGCACAAAAGATTTCATAATCAAGCTAAGTAGCTTGTCCAAAGTCGTCACCTAAGGCGACATCAATTACACTTGGGACGTTAAGTTCCACGCAAGACTCCATTTCTCTCTTTATTTTCTGTACGTCTTCATCGTTGGCAACATTAAAACATAATTCATCGTGAATCTGTACAATGGGTAAATACCCTTTACCATAACAACTTACAATAGCTTTTTTAGTTTGATCAGCCGCTGATCCTTGGATCAGTCTGTTTAAGGCTTTGTATGTAAAACATCTTTTAATATTATTGCGACCATATTTTGCAACAGCGTTATCAAAGGTTTCTGGACTATGTAACCCAAAATCTTTTGGCTCCCACATGTTAAATCGACACTTACGTCCTAACTTGGTTCGTATAACACCTTGCTCGTTTGCTTTTTGCATACAACGATCCGACAGTAATTTTACAAAAGGAACTTTGCTATTGTATTTAGATATTAAATTATTTGCTTCTTCATATTCTAATCCAAGCATCGTGGCTAGTTTTTTCTTACCCATACCATACATTAAACCTAACCCAATAGTCTTAGCTTCTTTACGACCTATACCACAAATGTCAGCTACAGTCTGATGAAAGTCTGCATCTGCATTCGCATACGCTTCTACTAATTCTTTTGATCCCTGATAGCCTTCACCGATACTAGAAGCATAATGTACTACCAGTCTAGGTTCTTGTTGACTATAATCGAAACTTCCCCATTGACACCCTTCCTCGGGTAGAAATAATCCTCGTATCATAGGGCCAAACTCTTTATTTCTGGCAGGCAATTGTTGTAGATTAGGATTTGACATTGAAAGCCTACCAGAAACCGTTCCACCAGAGTCGTTTCGGAGTTGTTGTATTTCAGCATGTATACGACCCTTGTGTTCATATTTCATAATACTAGATAAAAAAGTATTATGGAATTTGTTTATCTCTCTTGCTTCTACAATTAATTTACTTATAGGATGCGAAGAGTTACTTAACCATTGTTGCGTGAAACTTGGTTCACCAGTCTTTTCTGTTTTAGGATATTCTATTTTTAATTTATCATAAGCCCAAGCAATTTGTCTGGCGGCCCATATGTCAATATCCTTACCAATTAATTTATGTATACTGTGTAATGTTTCTTTTTCTCTTTTCTCAAAATTAATTTTTAACGCTTCAGCTTTTGCTCGATCAACACGCACACCACGTTGTCGCATTTTAATTAAGATAGGAAGAAGATCTCTTTCTAACTCCCAAATAGTAGACAAACTTTGTGCATTGATCTCGTGTTTAAATCGTTGCCATAAAAGATACGTGAGCCGTGCATCTTGTTCCGCATAATGTCCAACATGTTCGGCAGGCAACTTCCACATCTCAGCCTTTGGATCAACTCCATGATTTTTTGCTGCTTCATTTAAATCTGCTTCAGATTTTATCTCTCCTAAATATTCTCTTGCTAATGCGTTTAATTTATAACTGTATCTATTTTCATCAATCAATGCTCCTGCAATCATAGTATCTACTATTTCACCTTTAACTTCGATACCATATGCGTTAAGCCAACCAACATCATACTGTGCATTGTGAAAAATTTTACGACAAGGTAGTTTACAAATATCGTGCATGTATTTTAATACTTGTTCTTTAATTAAATTACCACCACCAAAATGTTCCATAGGGTAATAACCTGCCCAACCTTCTGTTGCAACAGCAATCCCAACTATTTTACCACGACCAGTTGCCCATCCAGCACCCATATTATTATTAATACCATCGTCTTTAGTTTCTAAATCAATTGCAATCTCTTTTGCATCAGTAAGATCTCGATATTCTGATGGTGCAGACCATAAATTTTTTTTATAGTTTAATACCAGCTGTAATGATGTCATGAAACCCCCAAAAATCTAGGGTTTTTAGACCAAAACCCGTTTAAATCGTCACTGAGTGTCTGTAAAGAAGTCTTGCTTATGATTCTACCTGGTTTTTTACTCATAATCACGTTCTAATATCATTTCACAATAATGTATAGCTTTTTTTATATCTTCTGCTTTTCCTTTTGCTTTATGACGACATATATACTTTATTACATTACCTTCTGCAAACAATAATTTATTTTTATTAATAAATTGTGACGGTTGAATCTCAAGCGTTTGGTAATGCTTGCTGCCTTTTTCCCACAAGTCGTTTTTCTTTTTCATATTCTTCCTTTTGTTTTAATACAAAACCATCTCTTAACAGATCAAACAATCTGTTCTCAACATCAGCTTTTGTTGGTCTAATTTTAAATTCCATTGTTAGTTTTATTTTGTACATCAAAACTCTCCTAATGGTAAATTATACACTTCTCGTATTTTCTTCATGACTTTTATACTTGGTGTTCTTTCTAACTTAATTAATAGATCAGCATAAGTATAAGACACATTAATATCTCTTGACAACTTATGTGCGTCAAGGTTTTTTTCTTTTGCAAGCTTCTTCACGTTCATTATCTACTCCTTCTATTTTATGATAAACTTCAACGTAGGTTTCACAATTAGGACAACTTAAATTAGTAACGATATCAAAATCATCACCCATATCGTAATCGTGATCCCCACCCCATATTAATTCTGTTCCGCAATGCCAACACTGCATATTAACCTCCTTCTTGTATGTATGTTAAATAATCTTTACCTATTGGATAATTATATCGAAAATCTGTTGATAAAATGTGTAGTGAATCTCTTGCTCTAGTAACACCCGTATAATATACTCTACGTTCATCAGATCTCTCTGATACATTTTTGTGAGAAAAAGATGCAGGCCAATTAGTCTTAGAATATATACAGACGTGATTGGCCTCCCCTCCCTTTACACTGTGTATTGTATCTATAATTATTTCTGGTTTATTATTTAGAGTTTTTTGTCCATATCTTTTCAACAACTCTATAAAATATAATATTTGTTTTGGTTGAAAGTTTCTTTTTAAAATTTCCCACCAAGGTTTTTGCTGATCATCTTTATTCATGTCTAAGCCTGCCCACTCTAACAAACTATCAAAGGTAAAAAATTGTGTTGACGGAATTTCTTTCCAAAATTTGTTTGTACGAAAATCAAAGTGTTTTAATTCTCTAATATATTTATACATGTTCTCCGCTTGTTCTTTACTTATACTATTACCTTTTGATATAGAAGTCCACGTCTTTATGGCCTCCCATTGTTTTGAGTCAAAGGATTTGTTACCTTGGTTATCAGAAAAATATAAACCTTTACTCTTAGCAGACATCTTTAACTCATTAACAGTGGAATGCACCCTCCCTAATATGTACCAACTTCCTGTGAATTTATGGAAGGGTATCTCATAAAAATTTAAATATCTTTTTATATAACCTGCCCCTCCATCGTGTTCGTATTTTTTTTCTACACTATCTAGTATACCTCTGCGAATGATACTAGAAAAATGATGTATGTTTTTTCCAAACCTTCTAGTTTTTCTTAAAATGACTTTACGACCAGGAAAATATGTGGTGAAGTATTTTGGATTTGCACCATTCCATCTGTAAATACCTTGGTCATCATCTCCCGCAAGATAAATACGTTTAGTATTATCTGCTATCTTATATATTACAGACCATTGTAATGGTGTAAAATCTTGAGCTTCATCTAGTATAAGAACTTCTAGATCAGGAAAGTTTACTTCATCAATGGCACGTTCAATCATGTCAGTAAAATCTATGAAGCTATCCTTTTTATAATGTTCATAAGCATTTATCTTTCTAGCAAATATATCTAAATTATCTTTTTTGTAGGACTCTTTTTTATACACAAGTAATGGGTCTTCTAACATATTTCTTGCTTTATCGTAAATACCTAACGACCAATCTTTATACATAAAACCGTCATCAGATAATCTTCTGTCAGACGTTTTAATAATCTTAGTTTGCAAAGCATAATCTAACATACAAGCTTTAGGATCAAATACTTCTTCTTCAAAATATCTTCTACAATATTTATGTAATGTTTTAAATCTTTGAAAATCATCAATAGTGTATTTAGTAAAGTGAGCTAATGCTCTATCCACTGCCGTGTTTACTGCTTTGTTTGTAAAAGATATAAAGGCTATATCTTTTGGATGCACACCCTTTTGTAAATATTTTTTAAGTATACGCTCTATAAGTGTATAGGTTTTACCAGTCCCTGGTGGTCCAAATATTTTTATGGTTTTTTTATATATTTGTTTTTGTTTCTGGTTTTTTAAACTTTGCATGATAGTCATCGTCCATTTCTGAAATATCTTCTTTTCTAGTTTTCTTTTGTATTGCTTGGTGACTTACAAACTCTGGCATATCTACATACCATACATTCTTCTCACCTTCTTTATAATCAGCTCTCTTACAGTTTAACATACGTAAAGCATCTGCTGTAGTGTTAAAAGTCCGTGAGGCGTGTTTCTTTAAAAATTTATCCAATGTCAACTTCTTAAAATAACATACATTTGATTTAGAATCTAATACAACGTACCCATCTTTCAGTCGATCAAACTTATCTTGTTCTATATGTGATTCAAAAAAATCTTTGAGTACTGAGTACCGCTCCTCTTCTACATTGTCCATGTACTGATGATCTACAGACTCTTCTGCTTTCTCTACTATACTCTTCATTAATAGTTCAAAAGGACTTGGACCTTTTCTAGGCTTAGGTAATGTAAGCCAATATACTTTATGTCTTAGTAAACGCACACGCCATGCCTTCTCATCTTTCATATCTTCTGGAGATACCGTGACCCTTGCACCTTTATAATCAAACTCCCACCAAATGTTTTTCGTATCTTGGATATACACAATGTTTTCAAAGTGACTAATAATATCAGGCACTGCATCTGCTAATCCAAGTTTTCTTTGTTTACATAAATCTTTATTACATATGGGACTATACTCTGGATGTTTAGGTGGACATTGATAACTATAACCTGACTTATGTATTGACTTTGATAATGTCGCCACTTCATTTTGTGGTAGTGGGTTGCTAAATATTTCTTTGTTGCGATCTTGCATAATGGTTAATAAGTCTGAGTAGTTTAAACCTGCATTTTTTTTCATCTCCAATACACATACATTGTATAAATATTGATGACGCATACCACCACTCCACTTCTCAGTAATTAATTTCTGTACGCATGGTGGGTAGTGTGACCATTGTGATTCTATTTCGTATTCTTGTACTTGTAATTTAAAAAAATCTTTTGGTGCTATTGTTCTTTCTTTAACTATCTCTAAGAACTGACCTACCAAAACGGGCGTACCATTAGAATCAAAGGCAAACTCCATTGATGCATTCATATTATGATAAGGCATATTTAAAGATTTATTACAAGGAAATATCTCTTGTGCTAAAAAATATTGCTCATTAATCTCACCTAACTTTTCTACAACTTTTTTAACTGATGCCTGCTCACTAAAAAATATAAATACATGTAAACCTCCTGACTTTGATTTAACGGGTACAAAAGGTAACTTATATTTTCTTATAATATCTACAACTTTCTTTTCAGAAAAATCTTTGTAGTTATTAGGATCTATATCTATACAACCCCAAGTGCATACGTCTTCAATCTCTGGCCTAAGACCTAATCGTAGTTCACCATCTAAATGTTTCTTCCATACTTCGGCAGTGACGGGGTGGTGTATCGTTTGATACTTCGCACCTTTCTTCCCTCTATCATCGTCCTCCCCTGTAAGAGAGGACGTAAGATAGCGAGTATTGTCACACTGAAATAGGGACAATAATTCTTTATGCATTAGAAAGGTGTATCTTCTTCTTTACCTTTTGTCGCCATAGGTTCATCTGCAAAATCAACTTTACCAAATATTTCACTAGACTTTGCAGTTTCATAAAATGATTTAGTTGTTTCTAATGTTTCAGAATCTGTAGGCTTATCTAAGAACCTTTCAAATTCTACTACCCACCCATACCAACTATTTTGAGAGTTTGACTCTTTTGTAGTGATAAGTTTGTATGCAGTAGCCCATGATGGAGGACAGAAAAAACCATTCTTACCTTTCATCCTTCTTGACTGTATCATGGAGTTCCACAGTTTAGATTTCTTTTTCTGTGTGGACTTCATGGTAATCAATGCACTCTCTAAGGGTTTTCCGTCTTTATCTAAGATATACACAAAATGGTTACCTGTATCTTCGATGTAGTTACCACTTTCTAGTCTATCTTTACCATCGTCAGCCCTAGATGTTTTCTGCATTATAGAAGGATCGGTGTGAATAGCTATTGGTCTACCTGGACTATCTCCCCTATCTTTCCATTCATTAAAGGTGTTGATATATAGACATGGAACAACTATTATACCGTTCTTACCCTTATACAAAGACCCAGTGACTTCATTATAAATATCACCTTGTCTTGCAGACTCCATAAACTTACCATCACTTTCATCTAGCACTGGTGAGTTAGAATAAAGTATTTTAAGGATAGGAAGTTTCGCATCACGTGCTGTGATGTTTTCTGCTCCTTGCCCCGCAAATTCTTCCAAGTTCTTCAGAGTTGGAAGGTTCTCTTTGGTTTTTGCCACTTGATTCATGGTTACTCCTTCTTTGTTATTTTGGTTTGATTTCCGACATATACACCAAGTAACGCCATATCAATGTTTTCTCCATTTTGTATACGCTCCCTAGCGAACCCTTTCAATGTCATAGGTTCTATTTTCTCTTTACGAGAAACTGTAAAGCCTCTGTTAACTAATTCGTCATACAGGGCTGCGGCTTCATTATCTTGGGATCGACTAAAGTTAGTAGTCATTTGATTTTTGATCAAATCACCATAACCGTTTTCTCTCATCCAAGTAAATGCTTCTTCCGTTTTCGATGCGGGAATCTTCGCAGATACTACTTGTCTTAGATCTACTTTGTAGCCATCCGTAAGTTCTATAGATCGGACACCCGCTTGTTGCATTAAGTCAGGAATGCGTTGTTCAGAAATAAACCTTTCTTGCTCTTCAAGTTTTTTAGTTGCTTCTTGTTGCTCTTTGATTTGTTTCTGAAGTTCCAATAACTTATTACATTCTTTTGCTATGTCACTTGTTAGACTAGTGTCAATAGTGACTTTTGCTTCTTGTTCTAAGTCCATAAGACCTCCTTTCTCTTATCATAATATAAAAAAAACTTGCAATGTCAAATAAAAAAGTTAAGATAGGCAATATTACGATATGACAAAGCAATTTACATATAAAACAAAACCATTTGAACATCAAAGAAATGCTTTGAAAGCTGGGGCTAGAGAACATTACTTTGCTTACTTTATGCAAATGGGTACGGGTAAAACAAAAGTAACAATAGATAACATGAGTTACTTATATGTTGAAGATAAAATAGATACAGTTGTAGTAGTTGCACCTAACTCTGTTTATCAAAATTGGTTAATAGAATTAGATATACATTGCTCTGTTGATTATCATACATACACACATAAGGTTGATAAAAAATTTGTATATAAAGATAATGTCTTAAATTATTACTTAATAAATGTTGAAGCATTCTCTCATACTAAAGGGTATAAGTTAATTGAAAAGCTATTAGATCAACGTGGATTAAAAGTAGCAATGGTGATTGATGAAGCTACTACAATTAAAAATAGAACTGCAAGTAGAACAAAAAATTTAATTAAGTTAGGACGTGGTATAAAATATAAAAGAATACTTACAGGTTCGCCTGTAACAAAATCACCACTTGATTTATTTGCACAATGTGAATTTTTACAACAAGGGTTGTTGGGACACAAAAGTTTTTACACTTTTCAAGCTCGATACGCTGTACTCAAACAGTTGAGTTTACCTGGTCAAAGAAGCACTATGATACCCATAGGTTCACAAAACATAGAAGAACTAGAACAAAAAATAAAAACGTTTTCTTTTAGAGTAACTAAAGATGAATGTATGGATTTACCAGATAAGATATATTTAAAACGTGATATTATATTGTCTACTGAACAAAGACACTATTATGATCAGTTAAAAAAACATAGTAGAGCTATGTTACTTGATGACATGATCTCTTTTAATAACAAACTTACTGAGATTATTAAATTACAACAAGTGTGTAATGGTTTTGTTAAAACAGATAGTGGTGATACCATAAATATGAAAGATGCTAAGATGCAAGAATTACATCAAGTCATCGATGAGCATGATGGTAAAGTTATTATATGGTCTAGCTTTGTACATAATATAGAAACGATTATAAAAAATTTAGAAGATAAGTTTGGTAAAGGTTCTACAGTTGCAATCTATGGAGCAGTGTCTGTCAAAGATAGAAATGAAAATGTACGTAAATTTCAAACAGATCCTAAAGTACGATTTTTTGTAGGGAATCCAGTAACTGGTGGTTATGGTTTGAATTTAACAAAAGCTACATTAGTTGTTTACTACAATAATAGTTTTAATTTAGAAGTACGAACACAATCAGAAGATAGAGCACATAGACACGGTCAAGAAAAAGAAGTGACCTACGTTGATCTTATAGCTAAAGGCACTATAGATGAGTTTGTTGTAAAAAGTTTGGTAGGTAAACATAAATTAAGTGCTAAAACACTTGGTGAAGAAGCAGTAAAGTTT
>CAACVD010001224.1_pt1 | contig 12323 bp, 9 predicted proteins | sample 2381771 | NCBI WGS metagenome assembly CAACVD01 (sample SAMEA5211965, study PRJEB30684) | marine metagenome | biome: Marine; feature: Epipelagic; material: Water | collected 2015-10-15 | depth 15 m | reverse complement strand
GTGCTGGAATTAAAAATAGAGTTGATGCAGGAATTGCTGAAAGAAAAAGAATTAATGCAATGTCTCCTGAAGAAAGAGCCGAGTTTTCAAGACAAAACAGATTGAAGGCTACTGATATCATGAGTGAGGGTGTATCAGATCAAGATTTATTTGGTAAGTTTGTGCCAAAACCACCTGAAGAGTTTAAACCAAGAACTTCTGCAGCACCAAAAGAAGGTCCCGGTTCTGGAAGAAATTTTTTTAGAAATAAATCTGCTGAATTAAAAGCTGAAGGTGATCAATTATTGCAAGACAATGTAGCAAAAGATGATGTGGCTAATTTAGATTCTGTTCAAGAAGCATCATTAGGAAATATCGGACCAGTGCCACCAGGAGATGAAGGAGTAAAAGTTACTACAAGTAAAGTAGAACAAATCACAGAAGAACCTAAAAAGAAAAAAGACCCGGTAACTACAGAAATTACTACAGGTGGTATTTCTGATGACAAACAATTTGATGCTAATATAAAACTTGCCAAAAAATATTTTGCTGAACTCAATGAGGGACAAAGTTCTCAAGCTAATTTAGTATTTTTATCTAATTTAGCATCTGGATTACTAACTGGTACAACAAGAAAATCAGGTATTGGCGGTGCTTTAGAAGTTCTTGGACAAGCAATAGGTCCTGCAGTAAACAATTACGCAACAATAAAACTTAAAGAGGGTGAAATTAGAGCAAATAGAAGAGAGACTTCTCTTAATGCTGCTTTAGATCATATGAAATTTTTAAATGATGCAGCGCAGGTTGATAGGCCTGACGTAGATCCAGGGGTAATTCAAATAAGAGGGACTAATGGAGATCTACAAAACTTTAATGGATACATAGGAAAAGATGGAACTACTTATATACCCGGTGGTTTAGGGAGTGATGGAAGACAATCTTTATCTCCTATAGCTCAGGGCGGTATGCTAAAAGATTCTGGCCCTGACGGAGTGTTAGGAACTGAAGATGACATAGAACTTGGAAGATTCGAAAAATTTTTAAAACAAGATAAAATTAGCTCAAGATTAAGTGATTTAGAAGACACATTAGGAAATAGATATACAGCTTATTCAGTTACTCTTGATATCTTAGATACTATTAAAAAAACAGATGAAAAAGGTAATTTAGTAAAACCAGGTGTAGCTTTGACATTAGATACTTATTTAAGAAGAATTGGAAATGCAGCATCTGATTTAGTTGGAAGAAATATAGTTGCTGAAAATTTAAAAGATGCTGAAAAAACTTTAGAAGATTATTATCAAACTGAAGTTGATAAGATTAATAAAGATCCAGAATTATCTGAAAAACAAAAAGAAAATGATATTGCAGCGATAGACAAAGATAAATTAAAAGATGCAATACTCAACGACAAAAAAGGAGTTGGTTGGTTTTCTGGCTTATCAGCAAAAGATCAAGAAAAACTTGCAGTACAAGAAACATCATTAGTTTACGCTCTTGCAAATACTTTTAAAGACCAAGATAGATTGACCCAAAGGGATATTAACGCTGCAAGAGAAATCGTTAATTTATTTGCAATAGGAAGAGGTGGTCAAGATGTAAGAGATTCAATTGAAGCTATTGCAGGTCAATTAAGAGCAGATATCAGAAGACAAGAATTATTATATACTTCGAGTGGAGGACTATACTCTACAATTCAAGATCTTAAGGCACTAGCTAAGTATGATACAAAAACTGCCGATGAAAAAGTTAAAGAAGCTTTTGGTCTATCAGAAAAAGAAATAAAAGAAAAAATAGATAAAATGGAGCTGAAATAATGGCTACAATTAGAGATATACAAAATCAGATTGACAATAATACTTTTGACCCAAACAAATATAGCAGAGCAGAAAGAGATTTAATTGATGCTGCAATTGAAAAAGGACTTATTACTGGCCCATCTATGTCTGAATTGTCATCAAAAAGATTAGGTGCTGCAAAAGATGTGGCTACCATAGATGAAGCAGTAAAAAATCCGATTGGTGTACAACTACAACGGGCAGGAAGCTCATTGGATGGAAGATCAGAGGCGGTTCTTGCTGGAGATCTTATAGGTTCAATTACTCCGTATGTAACCATGAGAAAAAAAATATTTAGTGCAGCTAAATCAAAAGTTCCTGGCGATAAAACAACAGGTTTATTTGCTAGAACAAAAATGTTTAATAACTTTGCAGACAAACTTACAACAAGATTACCTGGACGATTTAAATTATTAGGTGGTTTAGCCAAATTAGTTGCAAAAGTAGCAGATCCGACTGTTGGTAGAGTGTTAGCTAGTCCACTTGGACGGGCTGAAGTTTACTCTGTATTAGGAGGCACTGCGGGTGCAGGCGTAGGTTCAGTCAGTTATGACGTATTGAATGAAACTGTTGGAGTTGCTGCTATGGATGCAATAGCTTCTGACATGGAAAACATGAGTCCAAAAGAGGTGGAAACAGATATGATGGCTAACGCTGCAGATTCTATGTTTACCGCTCTAGCTTGGAACGCTGGAGCTGCAACACTGACACCAGTAATTACAAAGGGTTTAGGTAAAGTTGGAAGATTAATGATTGGTGCTAAATCAAAAAATGCAAAAGAATTAGTAAATATTGCAAGAGACAAAGGTTTACCTTTACCTTTGGTAATGACTGCACAAGAAGGCACTGGTCTTCTTGGTGGTTTTGCTGCTAAATATTTTAAGGTACTTGGTATAATGCCATTTATTAATGGAATCGGTAAAGAAGCATTACAAGGTGCAGAACAAAAAGCTGGAAGAGAATATCTAAATACCTCTGTCTTAAATTATGGACCACTTGTTAAAACAGGTATGTTATCTGCAACCATTTGGAAACAAGCAGATGAAGCATTCAAACAAAACTCAAACTTAATTAATACAAGTTATAAAGCATTTGATACTCTTGCAGATGTAATTGGAAATCCAAAAGTAATTCCAACTGGCCATGTAAAGAAAATGGCAGGAGATTATGTTGATGAATTAGCGATGCAATTTCCGGGTTTAAAAGCTTATGCTCAAGATAAACTAGGTGTTGTTCCATTACAAGATTTAGCAAAACTTCAAGGCACAGGAGATCCACTTGCTTTGTTTTTTAGATATATGAATTCAATTGATGATTTTGTAACTCCAAAAGAATACAAAGGTATAATTACAACTTTAAATAGAGCTATTCAAACAACTGGTTATGAGAATATAAGACCAACGTTATGGTCAATAAGAGAAGCTTTAGAAAATGATTTAAATAGTTTTGGTGCAAATATAACAAAAGAAACTTTTTTAAAAGATGATGCAGTCAAAGCTGGATATGAAGCATTATCGAAAACAAATAAAGCTGCAGCTGATGCAAACATGGATCTAATGATAAAAAAATCTGAAGATTTAAAAGATAAACTATATGGTGCTAATGATACTTTCTCTACATTAATGAACTTCTACCAAAGAGCAAATGCTACAAAAATATTTAGAGATTACAATGCGACTACCTTTACTAATAAAGCACTTGCAGGAATTGGTGGTATGGAAAAAAGAAAAGCACAAAGATTTTTCAATGACCTTGCTAATGACGTATTTACTAGAGGTGATTCAACTGCAATCAAACAGTTTAGACAACTATTAGGTGCTGATAAAATTGTTTCTAAAAAAACTGGTCAAGCAATTGGTATTACTAAAGGTGGTGGAGAAGGTTTATATAATGCAGCAAAAGCAAGATGGATGTTTAATTCATTTATAAAAAGTTTTGATTCAGCTTCTTCTCCTGCAGGAAGAACTATGATTGATGAAATCATGAATGAATCTACAGTAAAAGCAGGAATAAATGGCACCGTAGATGTGATGGAATCTATGGTTCAAAAAGGGACAGGCACTGATCAAGTTTTAGATTTTAGTATTGATAAGGTAAGAACAGGAAATAGCATTTTTGATGCAACAAAGATAAAGTTTAGTCCTAAAGACACAGCTGGTTTTAATATTAATAAATTTATGAGAGAACTAGGAATAGGTGATATTACAGATGATGTTGCAAAAGAAAAAATGATTTCAATACTTGGTGGTAGAAGTCAATCAAAAGAGTTTGAAAAGTTTTTAACATATATGAAAGCTGTATCAGATACACCTATCGCCGATACATCAACCTTTATGCAAAGAAGATTACAATTAGGTGGTCTTAATTCATTTACAGGTGCCTTAGTTCTTGGAGGATCTGCAGCTGTAAATCCTTTTGCACCTGCTTTATTTATATTACTTGGTAGACGTGCAGGTCAAATTCTTACGGATCCGATTGCTATGAGAGCCTTTAATGATGCACTCAACCCTGATGAACAAATAAAATTATTAATGGGCCAAAAAGTAGGAGATGGTGTGCCAGGAGTTTTAGGTATAGGAAGAAGATATTTTAAAGGAAGAGACATTCAAACAGCAGCGAATGTATTAAAATCACCAAAAGTAATAGGTAGACTTGGTTTGACACAAAAGAGGGAAGCTTTTGCAAGGCTTATGAATTATTTAAATGAGAATGATGCAGATGTTCCTAGAGTAGATCCTAGAACTGTAACTCCAGAAGAAATTACTGAAAGATTAGGACAATTACAAACTTCAGTTCCTTCACCAAATTACAATGATGATACGATACCTAAAAATACTTTTGAAACATTGTTTGCACAAGATTTTTCAGAAAGTTCTGGTAATTTACAAATAGATAACAATGCTGTTGAAATGTTACAAACGGCTACAAGAAATGAAGCTATGGTTGATGCTGAAGAAGCACCTATTGAAGAAGAAGAAAAAACATCTGTTATGGGTGATTTACAACTCGAAAGCCCTGTATTAAATGCACCAGTTGCACCAACTCCGCCACAGAACACCGGACAAGTGACATCACAACAAGTTGCAGATCTGTTTCCTAACGATCCAACAGCCATAGCAGCAGCAAGAAGAAGGGAGAATCCAAATGTCTAAAGAAGCGTTAAATAAAATTGAAGCTCATGAAAAACTTTGCCGAATCATGCAAAAACAAACACATGATAAAATCAATAATTTAGAAAAATCAGTAAGTAGATTAGAAAAGATTTTGTTGACTTCTGCAGGTGTATTAATTACAGGTATGGCATCAGTTATACTTGTATTAATTACACGATGAAATTAATTAGAAAATATCCTTACAAACATTACAATAGATTTTCAGACACCAACGGCCGTAAATACTTGGTTGATAATATTAAAGTGCCAAGTGTTACAAATATTTTGGGTGCAACAAAAGACAAAAGATTTTTAGATAATTGGAGAAGAAAAGTTGGAGATGCAGAAGCTGATAGGATAATGAAACAAGCTTCATCAATTGGAACTGAGATGCACCAGGTTTTAGAGTATACTTTAAATGGGCAAGGATACTACAATGCGATGCAAGAAGGTAGTAAACCAAGAATGATGGCTAAAACAATTTTAAATAATATAAAACTTGATGAAATTTGGGGAAATGAGATAAGTTTAGAATATGAAAATAAATTTGCTGGCACATGTGATTTAACAGCAGTTTGTTATGGTAAACCAAGTATTATTGATTGGAAACAAACTAACAAACCAAAAAAAGAAGAATGGGTGGAAGATTATAAGTTGCAGCTTGGTGCATATTATTTAGCTCACGTAAAAAATTACGGACCTATTGAACAAGGTGTTATATCAATGTGTAGTAGAGATCTTCAGTACCAAGAATTCAGACTAAATGAATCTGATTTAAAAGATTATGGCGATAAATTTTTAGAAAGAGTTGAACAATTTAATAAAATCATAGAAGCCAACTCTTAAGATCTTCTTCTCCTAAAGTCTTTGCAGCAAGTTTACCTTTATTTACCAATGACTTCATGATTGCTTCATCTAATGTATTTCTAGCAACGATGTCTATATATACAACAGTTCCCTTTTGTCCAAGTCTGTGAGCTCTATCTTCTGACTGCATTCTGACTTCTAAGTTATATGAGTTTGAATAATAGATAACAGTATTACAAGCGGTAAGAGTAAGACCAAAGCCCCCAGTAGTAGGATTAGCAACAAGAAAACGGCACTTGTCATCGTTTTGAATACGATCCACAGCATTTTTTCTATCTTCAACGCTAACTTCCCCATAAATAAATACTGTAGATTCCTCTCCATATTTTGCAATTAAAAAATCTTTAATTTCATGAATGTTGTATAAATAATTAGCCCAAATAATTACTTTACCATCTGTCTCTTCTAAAGTTTCTTCTAATGCATTAAGTTTTGATTTATGAAGTTGGAGTATTTTACCATCATCATTTTTAGTAAAACCATTACAAACTTGATGTAATTTTATTATTTCTGTCAATTTATTCGAAAAAGATATTGTGCTATCCTCAACTATTGCTAGAGCACTAGTTCTAAGTTTTTCATAAATTTTTTTACCTTCGCCATCTAATTCAATGTATCTCTTGGATCTTACCTTTGGTTTTAAATCTAGACATTGATCTTTTCTAATACGAGTTGCAAAAAGCTTCATTTTTTCTTCTAATTCTTCTAGTCTTTTGTAATATTTTGGAACGGATATGTATCTACCAGAACCGACTGGTATATCAGTCATTTCAGCATATCTATTACGGAAAGCCAAATAACTATGGAAACCTAATAATTCTGGACTTAAGAACTGACATTGTGTAAATAGATCCAATGGAGATTTTGTTATTGGGGATCCTGTTAATATACGCTTTATATGACATAATTTTCCTAGTGATAAAATGTTTTTTGTTCGTTTTGCTGATCTGTTTTTTATTGTGGTTGATTCATCCAGCGCTACAAAATTTAATTTATTTTTTCTAAGATAATCAATACAACCTTCATATCCACGTTTTGTGGATAAAGCTTCAACGTTGATTAGAAAGATTCTAAGGTAAGGTGATTCGTTTAAGTTGTAATAATCTTTTGGTTTATCTATATTCCATTTAAAAATTTTGTATTTTACTTGATCTGGCATATGTGTTTCTATCTCTGATTCCCAATTTGTATAGACGGATTTTGGTGCTATTATTAATGCAGAAAGTATTTTTCTTTGAAAATATAAGAAAGCTATATTATCTATTGTAACTTTTGTTTTCCCTGTGCCCATTTCCATAAAGTAAGCCCAGTTGTTTTTTTCAGCTGATTCTTTTAATGCATTTCTTTGATGCTCGTAAGGCATCGTCTTATACGGATATATCCACATCAAAAACTTTTTATATTTTTTATTTGCAAAGATCAATTAAATAATTTAAGAGCGCATAGGAGGAAAATATGGATATAGAAAAAATGTCTAAGTTAGACATTAGTCAAGATAGTGTTAAATCTATTTCTGACAAATGCAACAATCTTAAAGATTTAAATTTACAAATAAAACAAGAAGAAGAAAAACTTTCATTGCTCAAGCATAAAGCTAGAGATATGGAAGAGAGAATAATTCCAGAGATGATGCAGGAAGCTGGTGTATCTTTGCTGAAGTTAAGTGATGGTTCGACAGTAGAAGTCAAACCTTTTTATGCAGCAAAAATTCCTGAATCAAGAGTGGACGAAGCCTTTTCATGGTTAAGAAATAGAGGTTATGAAGATTTAATAAAAAATACCATAACCGCATCTTTCGGAAGAGGCCAAGACAATCAAGTCTCGGAACTAATAAAAGTTTGTGATGACAATGGTTTTGCTTACAACAAAAAAGAAAAAGTAGAACCTATGACATTGAAGGCTTTTGTTAGAGAACAAGTTGAAGGCGGTAAAGAATTACCTTTCGATTTGTTCGGTGTATACATCGCAAATAAAACGAAAATAACTAACAAATAATAGGTAACATATGAAAATAAGAGAAGAACAATCGAACGAAGTAGCGATTAAAAAAGAAGCAGGTGCAATTGCAAATGTTAATATTGAGCAATTTGCTGATGAGGGTTTTGATAATGTAGATTCAAAAAGTCTAGCATTACCATTTCTTAAAGTTCTAGGTCAACTTTCACCACAAGTAACAATGGGTGATAGTAATTTTATAGAAGAGGCCAGACCTGGAATGATTTATAATACAGTAACTGATCAGTTATATGATGGTTCAAAAGGTATAAGAGTCATACCTTGTTATTATAAATTAGAATACATTGAATGGAGAGACAGAGGCCAAGAAGGTAGTTCTGCACCTATAAATGTATATCCTTCTGATTCTGATATCATGAGTAAAACCACTAGAGGTGATGATGGTAAAGACAGACTTGAAAATGGTAACTACATAGAAGAAACAGCATCTCACTATGTAATGATTGTAGAAGAAGATAAGACTTCTACAGCATTAATTACTATGAAGTCCACTCAAAGAAAAAAATCTAAGAAGTGGAATTCAATGATGATGTCTTTAAGACAAAAGAAGAAGGATGGTAAAGGTTTTTTCAAACCTGCTCCATTCACTCAAAACTATCTGATGAAGACAGTTCTAGAAAAGAATAATCTTGGATCATGGTATGGTTGGGAGATTGAGCATATAGGCACTGTGGAGAGCGAAGAAACAATTAAAGCAGCTTTTGAGTTTTATGGAACTTGTAAAAAAGGTGCTGTCAAAGTTAATCACGGTAAAGAAGAATCGGTAGAAAAAACTCCATTCTAACATGGATCTACTTGACAAGACCCTGGAGGAGTTTATAGAACTCTTCCAGGGCTCTTCTACATATTTTGGATGTTCTGCTCCCACAGGAAATAAAAATTCTAAGGGTAAAGCTGAGTTTAAACATTGGGTTGAACCTAAACCGATGACAAAGGATCATTGGGTTCAACACCTAAAAGGAGAAGCTTACTATGGATCAGTTCCCATTCGAGATGATAATACATGCAGTTGGGGGGTCATCGATGTTGATCGTTATAATATACGCCATCAAGACGTTATATCCGTTATACGTAAAAGAAAATACCCACTCGTCCCATTCAGATCAAAATCCAACGGACTCCACTTAATTTTATTTATTAAAGGTGTTGTTGCAGCATCTTCAATGAGAAAAAAGTTAATTGAGATTGCCTCTGATCTTGGCATAAATGATACGACTACAGATATTTTTCCAGCGCAAGATGAGGTAGACTTAACTCCTGATAACTGGGATGAAAAAAGAAAAGGTAACTTCGTAAACCTTCCATATCAAAAAGCAAACATGTCTACTAGAGTTGCAATGGATGATGAGTGTCAATCAATTAAAATAGAGGATTTATATAAGTTTGTTTTAAAGTTTAGGCTTAGTCCAGAAGAATTTAAAAAAATTAAAATATTTCAAGATGATGAAACAAAAGATTATCCACCATGTGTTGTAAATTTTATGAAAAACAAAGTACAAAAAGGTGAAGGGAGAAACGATGCAATGTTTAACGTAGCTGTATTAGCAAAAAAAATAAATCCAGATCCGGTTATGTATGAAGAGTGGACAAGAGATATGATGGGTAAGGTTTGTAGTGAAAAACTACACCCAAAAGAATTACAAAATATTTTTAAAGGTGTTGAGAACAAAGAATATGCTTACAAATGTAAAACATCGATTGCTAGAATGCACTGTGTATCAAGTGAATGTATAAAAAGAAAACTTGGGATTGGTGCTAACGAAGCATTACCAGAGGTGGGTAAACTTATTAAAGTAAATTCCTATCCAGAACCATATTGGATACTTCCCATACAAGGTAAATCAATTAGATTATCAACCAAACAATTGTATCAACAACAATTACTAGGAGAACAATTACTTAATTACGATATTGTATGGCGTGCTTTAAAACCAACGAAAAGAGATCCAGATCCCTACAGAGATTGGCTTGATGAACTTATACAAAACAAACAAGACATGGAAGGGTTTGATGCAGGAGAAGAAAGCAGCGATGTATTTAATTCAAGAATGTCTAGATTTTTAGAGGATGTAGAAGATACTACAGAATTTGATCAAATTGATTCAGGTAACATATGGAAAGATGAAACAGAGATGCGTTTCAAGCTAGAGACATTTAGAGCATTTATGAAAAAAATGAGTTACAATTGGAATGAAAAAGAATGTACAAGATTTTTAGAACAAGGTGGAGCAAAACCTAAAGCCAAATTTAAAGGCATACAGTCTAGGCATTGGGTAGTAGTTTTACCAAAACAAAACGAACACAAAAATAAAGATGTCAAATTTACTAAAACAAAGGCTGCGTGGGAAGACAATTAAGATCTTTGGACCACCAGGCACAGGAAAAACAGAAAACCTTTTGAAACGTGTTAAACGTTATTTGCAAAAAGGCTATTCTCCAGATGAGATATGCTATGTATCCTTCACAAACAAAGCTGTAAATGAATGTGTTAGTAGGGTTAGACAAAAATTTAAAGGTTACGATGAAGATGCTTTTAAATATTTTAGAACTTTGCATTCTTTAGCAAGACAACAGTTTGCTGAAATACCTGTATTAGATCCAAAGGCAGATTTATTAATGTTTCATACTCAATATGGAACTGTAAAAGTTGGATTCAAAGATACTTGGGATGATCAAAAAGTTTATAACAATTGGTCTTTACAAATATATGATAGGGCAAGAAACATGAAAGTAGATCCTGTGTGGTTATACAAACAACAATCTAGAAAGAATGTTAGATTACAACAATTTAAATCTATTATTGCAGGATATGAACAGTTTAAAACAATGGAGTTGGAAAACGGACAACGGACACCGGATAGATTAGACTTTACTGATATGGTTCATAAATTTATAACTGATGGACTTGTTATACCTTTTAAGGTGTTGATGGTCGATGAGGCTCAAGATCTTACACCTCTACAATGGGACATGGTTGTCAAAATGTCTGAAGGTGTTGAACGAGTTTACATTGCAGGGGATGATGATCAAGCAATTTACGAATGGAACGGTGCTGATGTTGTTCTATTTCAGACTTTTCCTGGTAGATCTTTGGTGTTAAAAAAATCTGTAAGACTTAATAAAAATATACATTTCTTTTCTAAATGTTTGTTAAATTCTATGGGTGATAACAGAGTGCCAAAAGAATTTTATTCTAACGATAAGGATGGTGCAGTGTACAGGTGGAATGGTCTCAAAAAAGTACCATGGAATTTAGATGGGAGCTGGATGGTGCTTGCACGAATTAATGATGTAAAAAAAGAGCTACAAACAGAAGCAAAAAATTTAGGATTGTATTACCAGGATCAAAAAAATAATAAGTCATTTGACCCGAATCAATTTTATGCAATACAATATTGGGAAAAAATTTGTGAGGGTGGCAGCATAAATCGTGAGGAAGCTACAACCATGTATGAATATTTATTAAACATAGATCACGGCTACCGGTCAACGGACAGTAAAAAATGGAGTTTTGCACATCCAAATCAAGTGTTTACTTTTGATGAATTACACTTAAGATGTGGTATGCGTGATGAAAAAGGTCCATGGAATCAAGTGTTTAAAAGAAAATTTAAAGATAAAGATAAGCAATATTTTCAAAAACTTATGGGTGAGGGTGTAGATCTAACACAACCACCTAAAATTATTATTGATACAATACACCAAGTCAAAGGTGGAGAAGCAGACAATGTTGTTTTAGCAAGCAAATGTAATTTTCCATCACATTTCGATAAAAAAAATTTAGCAGATAAAATAAAAGAATTGAGGGTATGGTACACAGGAGCAACAAGATCAAAACAAACTTTGCATTTACTTGGAACATACCATCAATATAACTTTCCATTAGGAAAATATTTCAAACAATATGAGGCAAATTATGTTTAGACGATTAATATTAGAGGCATTAGAGGATAGGTATAATGCTCAAATATCAGAAGCAGAGGCTACATTGAAAATTTATTTAGAAAAACCTGTAGCCATAGGAGAGCATCCACAACACGTTGATGAGGCAGATAAATTAATAGAAAAGATTGCAAACGCAGAAGAGAAATTAAAAGTTCTGCAGGCATTTAAATTATGAAACAGAATCCGTCTTTAAGAATTCTTTCATTAGGAGCTGGTGTGCAAAGCTCCACTATGGCCTTAATGGCTGATGCAGGTGAATTTGGTGTAAAACCTGATGCAGCTGTCTTCGCAGATACGGGTTGGGAGCCTGAGCCAGTAATAAAACATTTAGAATATCTTAAAAATGTAATTAGTTATCCAATACACATAGTTAAAAAAGGCAATATTCAAGATGATATTTTAAAAGCTTTGTCTCCAGGCGGAAATCAATTTGCTTCTGCACCATTTTACACTTTAAATGAACAAGGTAAGAAAGGTATGGGTCGTAGACAATGCACTAGAGAATATAAAATTACTCCAATCGCAA
>CAACVD010001223.1_pt1 | contig 12331 bp, 18 predicted proteins | sample 2381771 | NCBI WGS metagenome assembly CAACVD01 (sample SAMEA5211965, study PRJEB30684) | marine metagenome | biome: Marine; feature: Epipelagic; material: Water | collected 2015-10-15 | depth 15 m | reverse complement strand
CCAATGAAAACCGATAAAAAAATTGATGATTTGCTTTCAGGCGATGGTGGTGTTATGAAAGGCACTAATGTTGCTTATGTGGGTGATCCAGGTGTTGGTAAAACAACAGTGCTATTAGATATACTAGCGGATTTACAAGCCAAAGGTAACAAATGTTTGTTTATAAGTGGTGAGATGAATCAAATTGATATGGTTGGCTATGTAAAGCGCTTTCCAAAATTCAATAAATTACCTATTTTATTCATGGGTGATTATGTTGAAAATGATCCAATTGTATTATTGCAAGCTGTACTAAGCGAAGGATATGATTGTGTATTAGTAGATTCGTTTGCTGAGATTGCAACCGCGATAGTAGATTATCATGGTGGTACTGTTAAAAGTGCTGAAACTAAAGTGCTAAATATACTTGAAAAGCATAATAAAGCTGAGAATAGAGAAAAACGTAATACAACGTTTATGTTAATTCAACAAGTAACTAAAGGTGGTAATTTCGCTGGTTCAAATAGATTCAAACACATGCTAACTGGAATGGCACATATGAAGTTTGATCGCAATGGTGATCGTTACATTTACTTTAGTAAAAACCGCCGCGGTGGAGAAATGAATAAACTATATTTCAGCTTAAATCAAAATAATCATGTTGGTTGGTTATATACCGAACCATTGAACATGGAACAATAAACTCGATTCCTTTATTTTTATTGTTGTGGGGGTGCATATCATAAGAGTGTGCACCCCTTATTGCGTACCGCATACCGCGGGTATATGTACTTATTACTTATATATTACGTAGATAATACCACGCGCGTTGGTATCCATATATGCGTGGATATGCAAAAAAAGGATGTGGGTGTATTCATAACTCGAACACTACCCTACATCCTCGATTGTATATACTTATATCTTATTAAAGTATATCGCATGGGCATGGCCTTGATTTGACTCAAGGGCTAATAATATTTGCTCGTCCATAATGCTTAAGATTTAAAAATTAAACAAAATGTAACGTTTGTTCCGGATGCGTTCTCTCCACCCGCGACTATATTATAAAACCCAGTCCACACGGGTTAATTATAAATAATAAAGCCCCCACAAGGGGGGCTTTTTTTCCATTAGATCCATTTAACATAAAAATACAAAACGGCAACCTTCTTTTTTACATAACCTTTGGACCCCGGAAAATATATATACTATACTTTATTTCGATTTAACAAATTAATCAAAGCCGTTAAATCACGTTTACCAAAAAACCTAACTTCTTGAAAATCAAAAAATTCCACATACCAATTGTTTTTATCTACCTCGGTATTAGCAGGTGAAATCAATGAGAGATGATCACCAAATTCTAATGTATAGTAGTGAAATGCTTCATCACCAGATTCTTGCTCACTAACATAATTGATTTCAAATCCCAGATCTTTTAAATCTTGCTCTTTCATTACCCAACACTCTCAAATTTAGGAATGTTACCCGATGTATCAACATTAGTGTTGAATGCTGACATGCTAGTGTTTATGCTCATGGAAGTTCCCCCCAATGTATTTACTAGCTCTTTTGGATTAAAATTAAAAGTTTCCCCGGATTTATTTTTATATTTCATAATTAATATCTTTGCATTATATTAGGATCTTCTTTAAAAGAATTTATTGATTTGCTTAAAATTGAAATTTTTTCAATTTGATCCTTATTCGTTGAATCTAGTTCCGCAAATTTTTTAATAACTGCCGAATCTAGTTTGTTTATACTTTTTCGTACCTCCTCCATCCTATTATTAATTTCAGAGATCTCTTGAATGTCTTTATCATCTAATCTTTTAGATAATGATCTTAAATCCGATTTTAACCCACCCCAAATGGTTTGATTATCGGAAGCAAAGAGGGCAAATTCATCAAATAATTTTTCGAACTCAGTTCTTAATAGTTTTTGTTTTTTAATGTTGGCTCTTGTTTCTATAACCGAATAGATTATACCGGCGAGAAACATGCCTTCTAAAATGAGTATGAATTCCATTTTTGTATTTTTTAGTTTGCCTAAATATAATGAGGATATGGTGGGGATCAAAATAATTTTTGAAATGTTTTTGATGTTATGTAGTATATACGTATTTAAGTATTGGTGTGCATTAAAGGTAATAGCTGTTTTGAACCTTATATTTATAATTGAATAAAAGTTATTAAAATGATTAATACTACTATAGTTACGGCATTTTTTGATATTGGGAGATCCTCTTGGGATGTTGGTTTTAGAAGAACAAATAGTCACTACTATTCTTACTTTAAAAATTTATGTAAATTAAAAAATGATATTGTAGTTTTTACCTCCGAAGATCTTATCCCTTATATAAAGGAAAATACTAATAAAACTAATATTACTTATGTTCCTATTGATTTTAAATCCAAATGGGGTACCTTAATTAAAACCGTTAGTGATATACAAAGTTCTGATTTTTTTAAATCTAAAATAAGTAAAAGTCTATTAAAATTTCCTGAATATTCTATACCTGAGTATGTGGTTTTAACAACAAGAAAAGTAGAATTAGTGAATAGTGCTATAGAGTCTGGGTTTGTAAAAACTAAACATGTTGCTTGGGTTGATTTTGGGTATGTTAGAGGTATAGAAACTCTAAATAACCTAGAATATTACAATTCACCATGGGATAATGATAAAGTCCATATGTTTACCCATCAAAATCTTGAAAAGGTTAATCATATAGACATCCAGGATGCTATTTTTTATGGTAAAGTTTATCTCTTAGGGGGTTCCGTTGTAGCTAGATCTGATATTTGGCAAAAATTAAATGAAATTTATTATAAATGTTTTGATAATATTTTAAAAATGGGATTAGCGGATGATGATCAAGGATATTTTATAGCTAGTTACGTAGAACAACCTGATTTATTTGAAACACATTACATAAAAGATGATTGGTTTCCCTTATTTAAATTTCTCCTGTAAAGTCATTTGGCTACACCGGAAATCTTTCGTATATTTAAGTAAATTAAAAACAGAGAAAGTTATGTTACAAATTGAATCAAAAGATTATATGACGATGGAGAAAATGAAAGAGGCAGCTCCATCTATTTTTACTAAAAGTCCCTCTTCTAATGTTTCTTCTAAATATACTCATATCCCAACTAATATTATTATTAAGGATATGGATTTATTGGGTTGGAAAGTAGTTGATGTTAAAGAAGTTAAAGCTAGAAAATCTAAAACTATAGGATTTCAAAAACACCTTATAGTATTTAGAAATCCCGATGTTTCCATTAACGGTGGAGAAGATGATGTTGTATATCCACAAATTTTACTTACTAATTCCCATGATGGTAAAAGCGCTTTTACTTTTACAGCAGGTTTATTTAGAATGATTTGTGAAAATGGTTTAGTAGTTTCAACTAATGAATTTGAAAATGTAAAAATTCGCCACATGGGTTATGATTTTGAAGTTTTACAAAACGAAATTAGAGGTATGGTGGAAAGATTACCTTTAACCGTTGAATCTATGAATAAAATGATTTCCACTAAAATGCAGGAAGAGCAAATTATAAAATTTGCTAAAGATTGTTTAGCTGTACGTTTTACAGAGAAAGAATTAAAACGTATTAAAGTTAATATGGAAGAGTTTGTTACTCCAGTTAGAAAAGAAGATGAAAGTAATGATTTATGGAGTATATTTAATGTAGTTCAAGAAAAAATTATTGAAGGTGATTTTGAATATTCTTCAGGTACTAAAATCCGTAAAGCTCGTAAAATCCGTAATTTCAAACAAGATATGAAGGTTAATTCTAAATTATTTGATGTTGCTCTAACTTATATAAACTAATGGAAAAAGAAGAATTATTACAGGATTTGTTAGCTACAGTTACGGTTATGGATGAATTATGGCATTACCACCCAGATAATCCCTATAAAAAAGACATTACCCAGGAGTTTAAAGTTTTAGAAACATTAAAAAATGAACTAGAACAAAAATTAAATGATTTAAAAGATTAAATCTTTGCCTAAGTGGTGGAATTGGTAGACACGTTGGACTTAAAATCCAATGAACAGTAATGTTCGTGACGGTTCGAGTCCGTCCTTAGGTACTATTTATAACCATAAATCAATTATCATGTATATATATAATGCACAACTAACTAGGGTAGTAGACGGTGATACCATAGATGCTTCAGTAGATTTAGGGTTTGATACTTGGAAAAAAGTCAGAATTCGTTTAGTGGGAATTAATGCCCCAGAATCTCGTACTAGAGATTTAGAGGAGAAAAAAAGAGGTTTAGCTACTAAAGAAAGAGTTATAAAATTACTTGAAGAAAATAAAAATAAATTTATCTTACATTCTCAAGGTGTAGGAAAATATGGTAGATGTTTGGGTGAAATTTATTTAGATAATATTAATTTAAATAAACAATTAGTTAGTGAGGGTTTAGCTGAAGAGTATTATGGAGGTAAACGGTAAATTATTAGAAGAATTGGGAATAAAAGCCCATCAAAAAGGTTTTTTTAAACAGTGGCAACACTTAACATCTTCCCTTAAGGAAGATTATAGGGGTGATATCAATACAGCTGCTGAGGAAGCTTATAAAATTTTAAAAACCCAAGGAAGTGATTAATAAAGATAAAATTTTTGAATTATTTGATGACCAAGTCAATAAGAAAGAGGTAGCTATTGCCATAAAAAATCAATTAGAGGGTGTATATGGTAAAATTGGTATGTTTACTAAACTTATACTTAACCATATGGTATTTCATCAAAAACTTGAAAAATTTTTAAAAAAAGAAAATCCTTCATATAATGTGGGTATTACTAAGGAGGCATCAAGTTATCATGTTTTTAATAGGGCTTGGCAATATATTAAACATGTTGATATTGATAATGAAAAGCATCTTTCTTCTATATTAAATTTTTCAAAAGCTCCATTTAAAAAAGCTTTAGATTTATCCCTTGAATATTTTGAAGGAGTAGAAGAATATGAAAAGTGTGCTTTTTTATTTAAATTAAGTAAAATAGTAGGAGCTATATAATATTATTTGTCTTCCTCATTCTTTTTCCGTATATTTATAACACGGGTTTGGGAAAAAAGGGGGATGAATAAGGGTTTGAAACAAGGGGGGAAAATTAATAATTAAAGTTATGAGAAATAGAAATTATATTTACAAAAAGTTAGATTTATTAGAAGCTAAATTAGCTAACCTAGAAAGAATAGTTAGTACTCAACAACCTATTAGCGAATATCATACAACAATTGAACAAACTAAAGGAATTGTTGATGAAATAAGAAGTGTTATTGAAGCTGAAACTATGTCTGGGAACGAAATAAATAGAATTTAATGAAACCATCAGCAGAAATAATTCAAGCAAATTGGGAAATATTTTTAACTAATATTGAAGAATATATCTCAGATAAAAAAGACAGAAAACAAAAGCTACTTAATTTCTATAAACGTTATGAAGAACGTATTATATTAATGCCAGCAGCCCATAAAAAAGAATACCACGGTGCATTCCCAGGGGGTTATGTTGAACATGTTAATAGAGTAGTTGAGGGATCCCTTAGATTATATGATATGTGGAAAGAAATGGGTTGTGATATGACCACATTTACTAAAGAAGAATTAATATTCTCCGCTATTAATCATGATTTAGGTAAATTAGGTGATAAAGATCATGATGCCTATATACCTCAGACTGACCAATGGAGAAAGGATAAATTGGGTGAGGATTATATGTTTAATAAACAATTAGCATTTGCCTCAGTTCCTGATAGAGGGTTATTTTTGCTACAACAGCATGATATTTCTTATACATTTAATGAAATGGTAGCTATTCAAACACATGATGGTTTATATGATGATGCTAATTCCAAATATCTTAAAACATTCCTCCCAGAACAAAAGCCCCGTACATCACTCCCATATATTCTACATCAGGCAGACTTAATGGCTGCTCGTATAGAATTTGAACAGGAATGGTTACCTAAATTGAATGGTAAAGATAACGTGGAGGAGCCAAAGAAAAATTATACATTGAAATCAAAAACCAATTCTAAATCCAAAGCACTCAATACAATTTCCAGCCCGGGATTAAAGAATATGTTAGATAGTTTATGATATTAGAAATTATAATTACATTTTTATCCATTTTGGTCGTAATCTTAGGATATACGACCTTTAACCTTTTACGTAAAAATGAAAAAGCAGAAGATATTATAGTTTCTTATGTTGATTTTTTTAAATCTTTAACTTCTCAAATTGATACTTCAGAAAAAAAACTTGATGAAATAGACCAAAAAGGTGTATTTTCTAGTGATGATGAAATAGGTTGGTTTTTTAATGAAATAAAGAAAATTCAAAACGATATTTCCCGGTTTAAAACCAACTTATAATGGTTAAAAAAAGAAGAAAAAAGAGTAAAAACTATTTTACTCAGGATACCGAAAATGCCATTGTATTATACAACAATACTGAGGATCCAGAAATAAGATCTGATATATATGAATCCGAAATTCATTACCCATTTTTTAAACTTACGGAAAATATAATCCATACTTTTAAATTTTATCATACTGACGTAGATAATTTAGAACATTTACAACATGAAATAATTACATTTTTACTTACAAAGATGCATTTATTTGATCCATCTAGGGGTGCTAAGGCCTATTCTTATTTTGGTACTATAGTTAAACGCTGGTTAATTTTATATAATACTAAAAACTATGCTAAAAAAACTAAACGTACCCAAATGGAAGAGCTTACTAAAGAAACCTCTACCCATTCATATAATTTAGGTGATGAAAGAGTAAAAAGTGATTTGGATCTATATATGGATATTTTTATTGATTATGTGTCTAATAACATATTTGAATTATTTCCTAAAAAAAATGACGCCCAAATCGCAGACGCTATTTTAGAATTGTTTAGAAAACGTGAAGACTTAGAAGTATTTAATAAAAAGGCCCTTTATATCTATATAAGAGAAATGGTAGATGTTAAAACACCTAAAATTACCAAAATTGCTGACCAACTTCATGATATATTTAAAAGCAATTATGTATTTTATTTAGAAAACGGATATACTAAATTCTAAATTTCCGGTAAATCTATATTTATAATAAAAGATTATGGGAACTTTAGAAAACATAGTATTCAAAAGTAAAAAATTTTCTGATATCTTAAGCGAGATATATGATAATCAGAAAAAAAAAGAAAAACAAATTACAGGGTTAATTGCGGAGTTAAAACCTTTAATTTCCGATATAGGAGATGCTACACTTATAGTACCTTTAATTAAAGAATATATGGAAATTGGAATTAAAAATGACGAGCAATTAATTAAAATGGCCACTATTATTCAAAGAACCTTAAATTCTTCTTCTAGTAACGATGATCTAAGCATTTCTGATGAAGAAAAAGCCCAACTTATGGAGGAGCTAGATAAATTGAATAACAATTTTAAAGAAAATAATGGCTGATCAGGGATTTGTAGGTTTAGTTAATAATGTACTGAACAAAGAATTAATTGAACTTCAAGAAAGAGTAAGCAGTTTAGAAGAAGAAACAATATCAGCTAGAGTTACTGATATTATTTTGGATGATACTCACCCTGAATTTAATAATGTAGGGGGTTGGAATGGAGTAGGTACTATAAAATTTGAAATAATTAATTTTCAAACTAGCAATAAAAATGAAAAAGATATTGCTATTCCCTTATTACCATATTTAAAAAACTATCCCCTAGTAAATGAAATAGTATATCTTATAAAATTACCTAATAGCCGAATAGGTAATATAACTAGTGAAACTTCATATTATTACTTAAATTCAATAAGTATTTGGAACCATCCCCACCATAATGCTTACCCTAACCCAACTACATTTACTAATTTACCCGAATCACAAGAAAAAGATTACCAAGATATTGAATCAGGTTCGGTTAGAAGAGTACAAGATAGTTCTACGGAAATACCATTAAATTCACCTGAAGTAGGTGGTACTTTTATTGAAAAATCTAATTTACATCCCATTTTACCTTTTCCTGGTGATATAATATTAGAAGGAAGATTTGGTAATTCTTTAAGATTGGGAAATACATCAAAATCTAAAAGTACATTATACAATAATAATTGGTCAGGTGCCGGAGAGAATGGAGACCCAATAACAATTTTAAGAAATGGACAACCCCAAGATGTAAATAATGAAGGTTGGACTCCTATTATTGAAAATATAAATAAAGATTTATCTTCTATTTATCTTACTTCTACCCAATCAATTCCCCTTACTTCTTCAATAAATTCATTCCCATCTATATCCTCAGAAAAACCAAAAGAAGTTAATGCATATTCAGGTTCCCAAATTATACTTAATTCAGGTAGGTTAGTTTTTAACTCATATAATGATAGTATTATTGCTATATCAGATAAATCTATATCTTTATCTTCAATCCAAGATATGGGAATTTTTTCTAGGGAAAGTAATGTGAATATAAGTGGCAATTTTGTTAAATTAGGCTCTCAAACCGCTGAGCAATCTTTAGTTAGAGGTGAAGTATTTTTAGATAAGTTTAAAGCTCTTTTAAACCAATTAATTATTTTAATGAATAGTTTAGAAAGTGAACCACAACTTACTTCAGCTTCTATGACCCAAAAAGGTGTAAAAGATGAAGCTAAAGATATAATAAAAGGTATAGAAAATCAGGATTATTTAAGTACCACTGTTAAAACATTATAATGGATAAAGAAGCTTTACTATTATTGGCCACTAACCTACTTAATTCCCCTGAAGGAGAAAAAATCTTAGGTGAAATAGGAGCGGATTTAGATTTTGATAAAATACAAAAAAAATTACTTAGGGAACAATCTAGGTTAACAAGAGAAGAAAGACGGGAAAATAGGAGGGAAAGACAAGAAGCTAGAAGAGAAAACAGAGAAATAAAAAAAAGAGACAGAAAAAGAAAAATCCTAGAATTAAAAGCCCAATTAAAAAGTAATGTCCCTGTTTTAAAAGAATATAATGTAAGTGGTAGAATATTTGATAAACAAACAGGTAATCCTATTAAAGGTGCTAAAATTAATATTATTGAAGGTTTTATTCCTGGTGAAAACCCTAAAACTGATAAAAATGGTAAATTTTCTATAAATTTATTAATTCCTGTTTTACCTTCTGAAGTTACAGTATCTACAACTGAAATTTCTTCTGAAGATAATAAAATTCAAATAGAAGAAACATTTCAAATAAGAGATAAAGATGTAACTATATTAAATTCTAAATTAATATACACAGCTTCGGGGTATGCTCCAACAACACAACAAATTATTACTAGAAATAGATCTGTTAAGGATACATTAAATGCTATCTCTTTAATTAATCTTGATAAGGCAATACAAAATACTAAAGATGATATTAATTTAACTTTATCTGATGCACAACAAAAAGTAAACACCATTATACAAGGTTTTCCTGATGTATTAGTAATAGCTCAAAGAAAAAGTATTTTAAATATTATAGATATTATAAAAACTAGAATTATTCCATTAGCCCTTGGTTTACTTTTAGTTTTTGGTATATCAAAAATTTCACAAAAAAATCAAAAAGTTTGTCCTTCACCTGAACAATTAAAAAATGTTATTAGAAGAAGAAATAAAGTAACTAGACAGTTAAATCAAATTTTTTTAGCTTTAACTGCTAATGTAGCATTAGCTGCGGTTTTTAAAGCATTGCAAAATGTTTTTAGAGGGGCTAGAAGTTCTATAAGTTCATTACCTATTCCTTTGGCTTTGGGGGGGCCTGGACAAATTGGTTTAATTTTTTCAAATACATATTCTTTTGTAGCCAAATTAGAAGACGTTAAAGAAACACTAAAAGAGCTAGAAGAATCAAATAAAGAACTAAATAAACAATTATTAACATCTATAATTTTTTTAATTATAGCCATAGTAGTTGTGTTAATATTATTACAGAATATAGATAATCTAACTAGAGAATGTGCTAAAGAATCAGGAGTGGATTCCAATAATGGTTTAATATTTGAAGATATAGAAGAAGAATTATTAGAACTTACACAAGAAAATTCTGAAGAGGGCACATCATTAACTCCTAGTATTAATGGATTTATACTATCCATAGAAACAGAAAAAGATGGAGGGGTAGGTACTTTAAAAAGAAGATTTGCCGTAGGAAAAAATAAACAAGGAATTACTTTAATTAAGGGAGAACCTTCTTTTAGTTCTAGTGATCAAGTCTTAATTGATGAATTAATATTTTATATTAAGACTAACGATTTAAAAGCATTTTAATTTAATATTTATAATAAATCCTTAACATGAAACTAAGTCAATTAAAATCTATAGTAAAAGAAGCAGTTAAAGAGGCTATTCAAGAAGAGATGAAGGATGTTCTTTTAGAGGCAGTACGTTCTCCTAAACAAACAGTTTATGAAAACAAAATGGGTACCCCTACAACAGATGTAGCAGCACCTAGCCCTACAAATCCAGTGGCATCCAAAACAAAAGAAGAATTAAGAGAAGCTTATCAAAATATATTAGGTAATAATGGTGCTACATTTAATACTTCTAAAGTTCAACAACCATTGCAAATAAGATCTACGGATACTGCTTCACCTAATGGTCAATTACCTGAAGGGGATGTACCTATGGATATGATAGCTAATTTATTAAATAAATAATGGCTTTTAATGCTAGAAAAATATTTCCTAATGACTTAAAACCCAGGGTAGCCGTAGGGTTTAATTTACCTATTAATGGTCCCGCGGTTTTTATATCTAATTATCAAACTAGGGATGCAGTTAAAAATAACCTAATTAATTATTTTCTTACAAACCCTGGTGAAAGACCTGGTAACCCAGAATTTGGTGCAGGATTAAGAAAATTTATTTTTACTCAAATTACAGATAGTAATTTGGATTTTTTAAAAGATGAAATACAACAAAAAATAGATAATAATTTTCCTAATATAACCGTTAACTCTGTAGAAATATTTGAATTTTCACAAAGTAATACTATAAAAGTATCTATAAAATATGGTATTAATAGCACGGGAATAAATGATGAATTAGAATTAAACTTTTCATAATGCCAATAAGAAGAGACATACAATATTTAAATAAAGATTTTACTGATTATAGGTCAAGGCTTATTAATTATGCTCAATCTTATTTCCCTACTACTTATACTGACTTTAGTCCTTCTTCACCAGGGGTAATGTTTATAGAATTAGCTTCTTATGTTGGTGATGTTTTATCTTTCTATTTAGATAATCAAATTCAAGAAAATTTCTTACAATACGTAAGACAGACTAATAACATTTATGATTTAGCTTATATGTTTGGGTATAAACCCAAAGTTACTGGTTTATCTAATGTTAACTTAGACTTTTTTCAACTAGTACCCTCGAAGGTGGAAGGTACAGCTACTGTACCTGATTTTAGATATTCACTTTTTATAGATGCTAATACTCAAGTAGGTTCTACTCAAAATAGCTCCGTTAATTTTATTATAGAAGACCCTATAGATTTTTCGGTATCCAATTCTTTAGACCCTACTACTGTATCAGTTGCTCAAATTTCTGGAGGTGAACCTTCATATTATTTATTAAAAAAATCAAGAAAAGCTAATTCTGGTAATATTAACACAACTAGTTTTACTTTTAGTTCTCCCGAAGAATTTCCTACTGTAGAAATTAAGGGTTCAAATATAGCTGAAATTATTGATATTTTTGACTCTGATGGTAATCAGTATTTTGAAGTAGATAATTTAGCTCAAGATCTTATATTTGATAGTATAAAAAATAATAATATTAATGATCCAAATAATTCTGGAGTTTTAGATACACCTTATATTTTAAAAACTAAAAAAGTACAAAGAAGATTTGCTACAAGATTTTTAGATAGTGGTTCTTTGCAATTGCAATTTGGTTCTGGAAATCCTAATAACACTGATGAAGAAATAATTCCAAATCCTGATAATGTAGGATTGGGTTTACCTTTTGAAATAAATAAACTTACTACAGCTTTTAGCCCTACTAATTTTATATTTACTAACACTTATGGTACCGCCCCAACTAATACTACTTTAACTGTAAGATACTTAAATGGAGGGGGAGTAGATTCTAATGTAAATGCAAATACTGTAACACAGTTAGATACTACTAATATAAGATTTATTAATCAAAATTTAAATTCCAACACAGCTCAATTTATATTTGATTCACTAGCAGCTAATAATCCTTCAGCGGCTTCAGGGGGACAAGATGGAGATAGTGTAGAAGAAATAGAAGTTTTAAGAAATGAAATTACTCAATTAAGAAGAGAATTATT
>CAACVD010001222.1_pt1 | contig 12334 bp, 15 predicted proteins | sample 2381771 | NCBI WGS metagenome assembly CAACVD01 (sample SAMEA5211965, study PRJEB30684) | marine metagenome | biome: Marine; feature: Epipelagic; material: Water | collected 2015-10-15 | depth 15 m | reverse complement strand
TTTAAGTGATATTAAAGAAAAAATCCATCAAGGTGAGTTTCATATCTGGGGTGGTAAAAACTCGGTAATGATAACCGAGATTGTAGAATTTCCACAAGTTAAAGTTTTAAATTTATTGTTTTGTGGAGGAGACTACAAAGAGCTAGAAACAATGTTGCCTAGCTTTGAACAATTTGCAAGACATTTTGGATGCAAAAGAATTTATGGTGGAGGCAGAAAAGGCTGGCTTCGCAAAATTAAACATCTTGGCTTTGAACAAGAATATATGGTTAGAAAAGAATTATGAGTAAAGGCAAAACTACTACAAGTACACAAACCGATCCTAAACAAATGGCAATCTTTGAAGATGTCTATAATAAAGGTAAGTCAATATTCAATACGCCTTTTACACCATACACAGGAGAAGGCGTTGCTGGATTTACACCAGACCAACTATTTATCCAAGATCAAGCAAGAGATATGTTTGATGAATCTTTTGGTTTAGATCCAAGAGGTAAATTAAACGCACTAGCATCACAGGATGCACCAAGTTTATTATCAGCAGACTTAGATGCCTATCAAAATCCTTTTAGAGAACAAGTAATAGATAACACACTTAATGATTTAGATAGAGCAAGACAAATACAATTACAAAGCGATCAAGATGCAGCAATAGGCAGAGGTGCTTTTGGTGGTTCTCGTTCAGCTTTATTAGAAGCAGAAACAAATAGAAACTTTGCAGATAGAGCTGGTGATGCTGTATCAAGATTAAACCTACAAGGTTATGATAGAGCAACTAATTTAGCGAGTCAGGACATTGGCAGGGAAATGCAAAACAGACAGTTCCAATCCAACCTATTCGGCAATCAACTAGCAGATCAATACCAAAACTTTGGTTTATTATCTGGTATCGGCAATCAACAACAAGGACTTAATCAAGCTGGACTTGATTTTGATTATGGACAATTTATGAGACAACAAGATGATCCATATAAAAGGTTTGGTGCGCTTACAAGCGGTGCTGGTTTTATTCCTGGTAATGGCAGTAGAACCGATCAATATAAACCTGGAACTGCTGAAAAAGTAGGAAGTGCAGCACAAACAATAGGTGCTCTCATGGCATTATTTTCTGATGAAAGATTAAAAGATAACATCACTCAAATTGGAAAATCTAAAGGATATAATCTTTACACCTGGACTTGGAATAAAATAGCTAAAGACTTAAATGTTGATAGTCCAACAGTAGGAGTTCTGGCGCAAGAAGTAATGGAGAAAAATCCAGATGCAGTAACTAAGCATGATAGTGGTTACTACATGGTCAACTACGGAGCTTTGTAATGGCTAATATATTTCAAAAAATCGGAAGTGCTTTTGGTCAATATGGCATGGATGATCGTATGCCAGCAGATGAATTTTTAAATTTGCCAAAAGGTGATAGAAGGCAAATGCAAATACAAGGATTGCAAAATTTTGCAAATCAAATGAATCTTGTAGGCGCACAACAATCTGGCAATGCTCAAAGAATTGCACAAGCACAAAATATAATTTCACAAAGTCAAGCAGAAGACGAAGCTAGGCAGTTGAAAGCGCAGCAAGAGGCTGAATTTCAAAAGCAATATAATTTACTAAGTCCAGAGCAAAAAATATTAGTAGATAGAAGAAGAGCTGGTATTGATATACCGCAAGGATCAGAAAGAAAAATAATTAAAGGCGCTGATGGTTTTAATTACTATACTGATACAGGTGAAAGAGTATTGCCTGGAGTTGTAACAAGCCCTGAAACATCAAAAAGAACAACCATAAAAGGAGCTGATGGATATAATTATTTTGTAGATACAGGTGAAAGAGTATTGCCTGGAGTAGAGCAAGAAAAAAAACAATCTGATAAAAAATATGAAAAAGCTGCTGATGGATTTTATCGTTATGTTGATGATGGTTCGAAAGTATTTGGTGATGTTGAAATAGTTGATCCAAACTTTATCAAACCTACTGAAGATAATCCAATGGCATTAACTAAAAAAGAATACTTTGATAGATCAGATAAGTTAAGTGACGATTTTAGAGCAGGTTCTAAAGACTTTATTGTTTCAAGAGATTCTATGAAAAGAATACTTGACGCAGCTAATGATCCATCACCATTTGGTGACTTATCAATCATATTTAGTGCTATGAAAGTTCTTGATCCTAACTCGGTTGTTAGAGAAAGTGAATTTAAGACAGTAGCAGATGCAGCTCCTTTGTTAGTTAGGTTAGGTTTTAGTAGAGATAAAGTAGAGGCAATGACTGCTGGTAATAAATTAACAGATGCGCAAAGGGCTGACGTTGTTGGAACTGTTTTAAAATTTTACAATTCTGCGCAAGTTTCACAAAATGAATTACAAGATTATTATTCCAGTAGGGCAACTGCATCTGGATTAAAACCTGAAGATGTTATTTTTGATTACGGTAAAACCGTTGTTCCTAAAATTGAAGATTTTAATTTTATTGTAAATTTACAAACAATGACAAAAGAACAATTAATAAAATTAGACAGGAGTGAATTTACAGAAAATCAAAAAGAGCTATTTTTAAAAGAACTCAAGAAGCGTAATTAATAATGTCTGAAATAGATAAAAAAATACAAGAAGAACTAGATAAGCTCTCCAACACATCTACAGCAAATACAGACGTTGGCATGACTAGTGGTATAACTAGAAATATTTTACAAGGCCTAACTTTTGGTACTTCTGATGAAATAGGTGCAGGTATTGGTGCAGCTTTCGATAGTGTTTTTTCAGACCAGTCATTTAATGATGCCTTTGATAAAAGAGTTACTGACTCAAGAAATAAATTAAAATCATTTAGCAAAGCTAACCCAAAGACAGCTTTAGCAGCAGATGTTACTGGATCAATTTTGCCAGTAGCAGCTTCATTATTATTAACACCGTTTACAGGTGGTTCAAGCTCAACTGGAGTGGCCGCAACAGGAGCTAGAATATTAAGCAATCCATTATTAGCTGGTAAAATTGCAAATCCTGGAAAAGGTCTTTTATCAAAAAGTTTTGAAGCTGGAAAGATAGGAACTTTACAAGGCACGGTTGCTGGCGCTGGTTATAGTGAAGGTGATGTAGCTGATAGAGCTTTAGGCGCAGGTTTTGGTGCTGCTACAGGTGCAGTTATTGGAAGCGCAACACCCAGCGTTCTAACTGGCAGTCAAAAAGTATTAGGATCTGGTTACAATGCTATAAAAAATGCAGTTACAAAAAAAACTAATTTTACAAAAGAAGAACAAAAAGCCATTAAAATAATTGCAGATCAATTTGCAGCAGATGACATACCAGTAGATCAAGTTATACAAAAAATTCAAGACAATGTATCAGCAGATAAATTAGAAGGTATTACGCCTGTAGAAATATTAGCTGACTATGGTGGTGATGCTGTTGTTAGAAAATTAAGAGGAATTAATACTAGAGTGCCTGGAATGAATATAGGTCAAGAACTAACTGAAAGAACTACAGGAACAATGGAACAAAAAGCAGCAGCAATGAGTGCTGGTGATGTGCCTAATATACAATCAACAAGGCTTTTAAACACATTAGATAGTTCAGTTGATAAAGCAATACAGACCAAGGGAATTGATTTACAGTATGGTATTGGAGATATTATTGATACAGTTAATAAAAATCTTGATCCATTATACAAAACTGCATATTCAAAAAATCAATCCATAAACAACTTAGAAGTATATAAGTATTTAGAGTCTGATCCTTTGTTAAAAAATGCTTATAGCGAAGCAATAAAACTTTATAATCAAAAAATAGTAGCAAGAGGTGGTGATCCTGTTGCTATACCAAAACTAAACAAATTGCTTATTAAAGAAAATGGCAATGTTATTGGTGTTAATAAGCAATTACCTTTAGAGTTTTTAGATTTAATTAAAAGAGTAGCAGATCAAAAAACCTATCAACAAATTGTAAAGGGAAGTATTAATAAACAAATGGCAGGGCCTAGGAAAGCAATAGCTAATAATTTTAGAAATCTATTGAAAGACTCTGTAGAGGGTGATGAATATCTAACTGCATTAAACCAAGCCTCAGATTCCTTTACTTTAAAAGATGCTTTTGATTTAGGTGCTAAATTTAAAAAACCTTCTTCAACAGCTATTTCATTTGAAAAACAATTTAATAAACTAGAGACCAATGCTGAAAAAGATGCTTTTAGGGTTGGCGTGTTTCAAGAAATTATGAAGGATATGAATAGAGTTGGAGACAGTCAAGATATAGTAAAAAAAGTTTTTAATAGTCCAGATTTAAGACAAAAAATATCAATATTATTTGGAAATGAACAGGAAGCTAGAGATCAATTTATTAATAAACTTGTTAGAGAAGCCAACGTATTAAATACAACACAAAAGGTTACTGGTGGTTCTAATACTACTGAAAAACTTTTTGATGCAGACCAGGCCGCACAAACCATGTCTGATTTGGCTGTTGCTGGTTCGGGTAATCCTACTGATGCAGCTTCAATTAGAGCAATATTTGGTCTAGGAACAAAGGCTAGAGATATTATTTCTAATCCTTTAGAAAGTACATCAAGAAATGTAGGTAATGTTTTGCTTGAGCAAAATCCAAGTAAGCAACTAGAAATATTAAGACTAATGCAGCAGTTAGAAGAAACTGGCAAAATTAAAAATGCTTACCAAAATGTGTTAGGCGGATCAGCCATAAGAACAGGTACAAATCAATTAAATCAGTTACTTAACGAAAACTAAAATGTCCCAACATGACAAGAGCAACGGAGAGAATAGGTAGGAGTGGCGAATACCTAACTTGCTCCGTGATAGCAAGGGAAACCGATACTGTAACGATTATGCCTCATGGTTCTCATGCCGACATTATCTTTGAATACGATGACAAAATGTATCGCTGTCAAGTCAAGACAGTTACTCATATAGAGAAAGCTAGAAACAGTTGGCGGTTTGATCTACGTAAAGGATCACATAGTAAGTCAAGACAGTACAAAGAAAATACCATTGATGTATTTGCTTTGGTTAATCTTAAATACCAGAATGTTTACTTCCTACCTTTTAACAATTGCAAACACCTACAATATTCTGTACATGACAAACCCATGAAAGCTGTTAATTCAATAGAGAGTTTTAAAGAGGCTATGGATGCAATAATTAACTCGGATCATACTCGGATGGGTATATCAGTCCATGACATACCTTTTGAAAAAGCGCAGGAATTAGCGGTTATTTAACTGTTCGGGGAGTAGCGCAGCCTGGTAGCGCAGAATATTTTTTACTCATCACACGATTTCACATCAATACTTTTTATTACTAAAAACCCTTGTTTTCTTTACAAGATTCAATTTATAATCTACTCAATAGGTAACAAAGATACTCGTCATTCCGTAGTCAAAGCACGGATAAAACACGGATGGGTAATAGAGGAGCAAAGCATGGCAAGATACCAGACTGATAAACAAGTGAGCGCGTTAAAGATACATAAGAACGGATATTATCTACATTATAGGTTTGATAAAAAGACCAGGGAGATGAAGATAGCAAGTAAGGATGTATTGATTGGAGTAGCTAGAAACAAAGCACAAAAGATACTAGGAGAAGTAGCGCAAGGTATTGATCCATTGCAAACAAAGAAGGTAGAGGCTGATGCTTATACCTTAAATCAAGCATTTGAGTTGAAGCTAGAAGACTTATTAAACAATAATAAGAAGTGCGTAGAGATGAAGGATGGCAAGATAGATGGTGAGCCTAGGCGCATGTGGGATAAAGACGTTAAGAATACTTTAGGTAAGATGAAGCTAGAGAGTATTGAGACTGGTGATATTACTAAGCTACATATTGCAATAAGTAAGAGAGCTAAGTATCAAGCTAATAGGGTGGTTCAATTAATTAGTTCAGTCTTTGAGAACAGCATTAGATTATCTTTGGTTAAATATAACCCTGCAAAGTACGTTAAAAAGAACCTGGAACTTGAACGTGATAGACCATTAACTGATGCAGAGTTTGCTGAGATAAATAAGCAGATCAATATTGCAGAAGCACAAGCACATGAGAGACACATAAATTCTATTAAGTATATAAGGCTATGTATCTTAACTGGTGGTAGATGTGTTAGTGAGATAGGTAGTGCTAAGTGGTCTGATCTTGATGGTAATAAACTGGTGCTAAAAGATCATAAAACAGATTATGGTGGTAAGCCTAGAGTTATACATTTAAACAATCAAGCTATGGCAATCATCAACTCTTGCGATAGAAACAGCGAAACAATACTTGGTGTTAAATATCCCTTTCATACTTGGAACAAAATTAGAAAAGCTGCTGGATGTCCAGATGTGACGTTCCATGATCTAAGACATAACTTTGGCACTATGGCTGGTGAACAAATGAAAATAGAAGATGTCAAGACTCTTATGGGACATAAAAGTTTAAAGGCTACTGAACGCTATCGTAAAACTAGAGAGCATATAGCTACCGAAGAGATGCAGAATGTCGGTAACTACATGCAGAAAATAGTTATGTCTAATTAAAGTTCTTCGTAGTGTTTAATTAAAGCATTCAGATACCATTGTGCTTTTTCTAAACATTCAATGTTGCTGTCTTTATCTTTATGTCTATATAAATATTTCCAGATGTTACCTTCAAGGTAAGCTGGAAAGTTATTAGAACCAACTCTATCTTTAATTAAGTCTATACACTCTATCTTGCCTTGGTAGTGTGGTGGTTTGTTTACCATGTCTACCTTGTTAGATTTATTTACTTCTTCCAATCTATCCCACTCCTCTCTTGTTACTTTATCTATACTCATTTTTACCTCCTTATTAATGCGTAAATGTTATTGATAAATTTTCTGTAAATTTTTTCTGAAGATTTTATCTCAATAATATTTCTATTATTTCTTGTCAGTTACTTGCTTTATTAAATTTACGTAGGTTAGAATATCACAATCACGAAGTAATAGGTAACAACATGGAAGAAAAAATATTTTTAGATCAAAACGAATTAGCAAAAAGATGGATACGTTCTCCTAGAACATTAGAGAATTGGAGAGCAAAAGGAACTGGCCCGTCATACACAAAGATTGGTGGCAAAGTTCTTTATCGTCTAAGCGACATTGAAGAAATAGAAAATAAATCAGATACATCTGGAGAGTAGTTTGGTCAACGCTAGAAACAAAGGGCGTAGAGGTGAACGCGAAGTCATAGATGAAATTAAAGAACTTTTAGGCATAGAGCTTGAAGTTAATTATGCTCAAACTTTTGGTGGCGGTCACGACTTACTAGGTATGCCAGGTTATGCAATTGAAGTCAAAAGACGTAAAGCAATTACCCAAGCAGATATAAAAAACTGGTGGGATCAGTCGGTGAGACAAGCAAACAAGGTAGATTTATTACCATGTCTTTGGTTTAGACAAGATAGAGCAGATTGGAAGGTAGCGATACCATGTCCATATTCTAGCGAGAAAAATTTATTTCCAGTTGAAGATATAAACATTGCATCAATCATAAGTCCAGAACTGTGGGCGGCGATAGCAAGAGAGGAGTACAACATTGGCACACGCGATACTATCACCGAGTAGCATCAATAGAATTATAAGATGTCCAGCTTCAGCGAAGATTAATGCTGTGGCAGAACGAACAGGAAGTATAGCTGCGGCTAGAGGTACTGCGGTTCACGAAATGTGTGAAGCTCTACTTAAGAATAGATTAGATGGTATTACACTAGCTGACTATTACCTTGGCAGAACTGTAGATGTAGATGGTTTTAGTTTTGACATTACCAAAGATGATATTGCTATAGCTGAAATCTATGTTGATTATATTAATCAACGCACAGAGGAACTTAACGGTAAATTATTAATTGAAGAGAAAGTAAATGCTCCAGAGATAAATGAAGACTTATGGGGAACTGCTGATGCAGTCATATTAGGTGAAAGCAATAGAATGGTAGTAGCAGATTTAAAGTCTGGTGCTTGGCCTGTAGATGTAGTGATGAACGAGCAGTTAATGACTTACTCACTAGCCTGTCTAACAAGATGGGGAAACGAAGATACTGTGATTGAAATGACAATCATACAACCAAACAAAAGAGCCTTTCATAAAGACGGGAAAATAAGAACTTGGGATATTCAAGCTGTCGATCTTGCAGATTGGGGTTTGAATATTCTGAAACCAGCTTGTGATGAAGCAATGGGTGATGAGCCTAGCTTTAATGCTGGAGACTGGTGCAAATTCTGTTCACACAAAGAAGTTTGCGAAACATATAACAATCCAAAGGAGGATTAATAATGGTAGATAATAAGAAAGAGCAACCTCTTTTAAGTTTCCAAGATAAAGATGGAAACCCAAGAGAGATATTTGAAAAAGACTTAACTGATTTAAGCAGACCTTTAGTTCAGCAGATTAGTCAAGACTTAAGCGCACAGCAACAACTTGAAGAGGCGTTTCAATTAGCAACTAAAACTGTTCATCACATGGAAAGTGTTAGAAGGAATATTGCTAATACAATTGAAAAGCTAGAAGATGTTTTGCCACCTTACAAAAAACCAATTGTAATTGAAGGTGCTGACAAGGTAGGTAAATAATGTCGTTAGCAGCAATACAAAAGAAAAGTAAAGCTAAAGCGTCAATAACAATTATCTATGGCCCTTCTGGTCTAGGTAAAACTACACTTGCTGTTGGTAGCAAAAACCCAGTCGTCATTCAAACTGAAGAGGGACTAGGTATTCTTACCAACAATAGGGATATTGCTCATTTTCCATTAGCAAAAGACTACGATACTTTTATTGGTTATCTTAGATCACTTGTTGATGCAGATGAACTTGAGTACAACACGTTAGTTATTGACTCATTGGATTGGTTAGAACCTTTAATACATCAAAAGACTTGCGAAGCACATAAGCAACCTTCAATTGAAAGTTTTGGTTATGGTCGTGGTTATGCAGAAGCGTTGAAGTATTGGAGAGAGATACTTGATCTAGTTAATAGATTAAGAAACGAAAAGAAGATGCGAATTGTTATGATTGCTCATAACCAAATTAAAGCATTTCACGATCCAAGCACAGAAGCATACGATAGGCATGAACTAAAGCTACATAAAGCAGCTTCAGCCTTAGTATTAGAAGCTAGTGATATGTGTCTATTCTTAAACTACAAGAAGGGAACTGTAAAAGTACAAGGCAATAAAGGATTAACAAGTAAAACTGTTCAGTCTGGAAGAGTCTTAGTTACTACTGAGTCACCAGCATGTGTAGCCAAGAACAGATATGGTTTACCAGAAGAGATACAAGTCGTTGATGAAGGTGATGACTTTATTGTTAGAGCTGAAAAGACTTGGGCGGAGATTGGAAAGCTAATCGCTAAGAAATGATTACTGACCAAGAAAAAGCAATCTACTATTTAACTAAAGCTAGGTTTTTAGTTGAAGAGGTATGTGAAAGTAACGGAGATGACGATCATATTCTCCCGTTAGGTGCAAACAGAGTCTTAGTTGATGTTGTTGATGCCCTTAAAGAAGAGATTGAGAGAGCTAGTGACTACGAAGAGTATGATCCTGGTTAATATTAATAGTTAAATTTTTTTACGGAGGTAACATTATGGATTTAACAGAATTTGGTATGGATAAATTTGAAGCTGGAGCAGAAAGTTCTGGTGGAGAAACAAGAGTAAAGCCTGGTAGGTACGACCTTAAGTATGCTGGATCAGATATGATTGAAGGCAGAAATGGTTGGAAGGCATTAAAGATAATGTTTGATGTGGTTGGTGAGATCATTTCAGTAAACCATGCTTTTACTATGGCTCACAATAACGAGAAGCCTGTTGAGATTGGAAGACAATCTTTATCATTAATGCTTAATGCAATGGGTGTTGGTTCAATGAAAAATACTGATGAACTAGTTGGTAAAAGAGTTGAAGCTGAACTTGTTGTTGGTGAGAAAGGTTACTTAGAAATAAACGATAACTTTGGTAAGACTTGGATGACTGCTGGTACAACTACTGGAAGTGAAAATCTAAATCCAAAAGAAGAACTACCTAAAGAAGAGATGTTTCCGAGTGATGTAGATGACGAAGAAGATAGCATCCCATTTTAATAATGATGATCTTAAGTATCGGAGGCCAAGTTTATGTTCGTACTGTCATGGCTTGGCTTCTCCGCTACTTCATATTCGCAATGGCAAGATTAAAGGTGCTTGCTCTTATGAACATCTACAACTTATCGGGGAAAACAAAAAAATGGAGCATATTAAAAACTTTGCACAGATCAACGAGGAGTTGTTATCTGTTGCATTATCGGAAAGCAAATCTAAATACTTAGAGGCTTCCAAAAAAAACAAATCTTACGTTCTGCATGAGTGGACTAAGGAAGACAGAATAAATTTTGTCCGAAGGCTAGTGTCTAGTTATTTAAATAATTCTAAGGCACAGGCTGATGACTGATTTAACAAAATTTTATGGAGAGCAAGGTTTAGTAATAGACAAGAACTTTGCTTTTACAAGTACCAGTAAATCTAACAGCGATCTTATTAGTGAGATGCGTTCTAATGGTTTGCTTGTAGATTTTTTAGATACTACAGGCAATTTAGTTAGAGTTAGTGTTTCTGCAACTGCAAATTCAAGACCTGACAAGTCTAATGAACGGTCTGGATACTATGCGTACAATGAATTAGGCAATAACTTTGTCTGCATTTACGGTAATTGGAGAACTTCTCAGGAATGGAAGTTTACTTCTTATAATCCAAACGAAATGTCTGCTGAAGAGAAACGCTTAATGCAGAGTAAGTTGGAGGAAAGTCAAAAAAGGCGAGAGGAAGCTAAGGCAAAGAAGCAAGAGGAGGTTTCCATATATGCCAAAGAAAAGTTTGCTAGTGCGAATGAAGTTACGGATCATAATTATTTAAATGATAAAAAGGTTAAAAGCTATGGTTTAAAAACGATCAATGGAAACCTATTGATACCCGTGCATTCTATCACCAAAAGTGATAACGGTATATTACTAAACGATATAAAGTCCCTCCAATATATCTTTCCAGATGGTAGTAAGAAGTTTGTCGGTGGTGGTGAGATAAAAGGTAATGTATTTTTAATTGGTTGTGAAGCAACTGAAATACCCTATCTTGATACATTAATACTATGTGAAGGATACGCCACAGGAAGCTCTATATTTGAAGCTACAGGTTTACCTGTTGCGGTGGTCTTTTCTGCTAATTTCTGTTTAACAGCGAGTGTTAGATTGCGTGAGATAACAGGTGCTAAGTTTATTATTGCACTTGATAACGATACATCTGGTATTGGTGAGAAAAATGCTAACGAGGTAGTTAATGCAGTTAGTAATTGTGTATCAAGACTACCAAGTATTACAGGTGATTTTAATGATCTGCATTTAGAAAAAGGATTAGATCAAGTTAAGTCAGAGTTAACTGAACATGCTTTTGGATTAAGAAACTATGCAATACGTAATTTGGTTGGAAGTCCACCACCTATTGAGTGGTTAGTAGATGATTTAATTCCTCTTGGTATTAATTCAGTATTGGCGGGTGTAGGTGGTATCGGTAAATCATTTCTTGGTATTGATTTAGCTATGAAAGTGGCCAATGGTGGCAGTTGGTTAGGTAAATCAGTTCTTGGTAGAGGTGATGCACTTATTATTTCTGCGGAAGATAGTCACGGTGAAGTGTGGAGAAGAATATCCGAAATAGATAAAACAGGTAAAAGATTTGAGTCTTTGTATGATGTCTTTATTTATACAGTTGCCGATAGTGGTAAACCATTAATATTATTAAAAGAAGATGAATTAACGCAACGTGCAAATGAATTAGTTGAAGAGTTAAAGTCCTTAAAGAATTTAAAGTTGGTTATATTTGATCCTATCCAGGCATTTATTGGATCATCAATGCCAATTAGTAGTTCCAATGAAGCTGGTCAATTATGGTCAACATTTACTGCGGGTATATCTGCTCAACTTGGAGTTACCTGTATTTCTATGCACCACATGTCTAAACAAGCATTAAATGAAGGTGAAGACCAATCATTAACAAAAATGCGTCAAAATATCAGGGGCGCAAGCAGCATAATCGATGGAAGTAGGATGGGACTCGTCCTTTTTAATGCAGGAAAAGATGAAGCTGAGAAGGTTTGTTTTGAACAAGGCGAAGAATTTGATCCAATGAAGGTTGTTAAAGGTGCAGTTGTTAAGAGTAACTTTAAATGTGACACAAGCATTAAGACTCTTTTTAGGAAGGGTGCAGTTTTAGAAATTTTAGATGAAAATAAAAAGTCCTTTGAGTGGGACTAAGGAGAAAGGAAATTGAATGTTTTAAGTTTGTTTGATGGTATGAGTTGTACTCGTATAGCT
>CAACVD010001221.1_pt1 | contig 12343 bp, 15 predicted proteins | sample 2381771 | NCBI WGS metagenome assembly CAACVD01 (sample SAMEA5211965, study PRJEB30684) | marine metagenome | biome: Marine; feature: Epipelagic; material: Water | collected 2015-10-15 | depth 15 m | reverse complement strand
AACAATACCATAGCTGTGTCAGCATCTGGAGCTTTAACCTAATGAGTTTGATTAAGGGCAATCACGCAGGACTAGGAGGAGCAGGTGCGCCGGGCGGTGCGCTAGGTTCGTTTTATAGTCACACTATTGATCAGTCTCTGCGGTTTAATGATGACGATAGCGCATATTTAAGCTGGACACCTAGTTCAACTGGAAGTAGGCAAATAACCACCTACAGCTATTGGATTAAAAAAAATGAGGGTTCTCATAGTTTGCTTGATATGGGGACAGGTACTACGACTAGATTTTTTCACGGTTATACTAATGACAGCCTCCAATGGATGTACTATCCGGGTAGTAATTATGACCAAAATGTAGCAACTGCTAAATTTAGAGATCCCGCAGCATGGTATCATGTGCTTTATCGTATTGATGTAACGCAAAGCACAAATACTGATAGAATTAGAATTTACGTTAATGGCACACAGTTAACAGATTTTTCTAATACAGGTGGATACCCTGCTCAAAATACAGATTTAGAATACTTAAATGTTTCTGGGGTGGAGCATCGTATTGGTCGTTCTTGGCACTCAAATAACAATTATTATGACGGGTATTTAGCGGAAGTTCACTACGTTGATGGCACAAGTTATGGGCCAGATACATTTGGTGAAACTAAAGATGGAGTTTGGGTTCCAAAAGAGGTATCAGGCGTATCATACGGAACCAATGGCTTTCATCTGCCGTTTGCAGATAGCAATTATATTGGACGTGATAAATCTGGTTCTAAAACATTAGTAACATCACCGTCTTTTTCTACATTTGGTGGTGGTGACACAAACTTTACACAAGCGAATTATGACAGGGCTTTTGATAATAGTTTAACAACCAGTTCCTGTGACAGGACTGGTAGTGGTGGTATAATTGAAATTACACCATCATCATCAGTTACACCTGTTTCTCACACTATGATAAATACTAATAGTGCTGCTTATACAGCAGCATCAAGACCAAACAGTGTGTTGCTGCAAGGGTCAAATGATGGCGGTAGTAATTGGACAACTATAGATGATTTAACTAATGGTAGTGGCGCAGATACGGCAACTACTAGTTCGTTTAGTAATACAACAAGTTATGCAAAACTAAGACTGAACATTTCACAAAATCACGGTGGCTCTAATACTCGTTTTGGTGAATACATTGTTATTGCGTCTGAAGATAACGGTGATGGTGAAAACATTATATTTAACAACAACCTAGCCGCAAGCGATGTGGTTTTAGACTCTCCCACAAATAACTTTGCTACGATGAATCCGATATATCACTCATCATCACAAGCTACTTTGTTGGAAGGTAATTTGAAAGTAGATGGTGCTGGTTTTGTAAATGCGGCACACGGTTATGGTGCAGTATCAACATTCGCCATCCCTAAAGATAAAAAAATCTACATTGAAGTTGAGTGTACTGATTCCGCTGGCGATTCTTGGTTTGCTGGTTTTGCTTCTCAATCTGGCTTAGAAAGTGGTCCGTCAAGCACAACAGTTGGTGGGGCAAGTGCTATTACTACTTATAATCGTTCTGTCATGTTAAATGGTTCCGAAACCGATTATGGTTCAAGTGCTGGGCTTGGTGGGCTAGGCGTAGCAAAATTAGCTGCTGGTGACATTCTTGGATGTATGTGTGATGGCGCAACAGGCAAGGTTTGGTTTAGCAGAAACGGCACATATTTTAAGTCACCCAGCACAAATAATAGCGGAACTACTGGTGATCCCGCTGGCGGTAATCACGAAATAGGAACAATAACCAACGGAACAACTGAAGATGTGTTTTTTGTTGCTGGCTCAAATACAAGCGCATCATCCATATTTGTGAACTTTGGGCAAGATAGCGTAAACGTAGCCAGCGCAAATGCAGACGGTAATGGTATTGGCACGTTTGAATATGCGCCGCCGACAGATTATCTTGCTCTTTGTTCCAGTAATTTGACCGATCCAACAATCGGCCCAGGACAAAGCAGCCAAGCTGACGATTACTTTAACACTGTGCTGTATACTGGTGATGGAACGACATCACACGCAATCACTGGCGTTGGGTTCCAGCCTGATTGGGTTTCAATAAAAAATAGGAGCAATGCGAGGTCAGGTATTAACTATGACGTAATCAGAGGCGCTAATTCTGATTTGCGCTGGGATTCCACTGCTCAGGAAGATACCAGCGCAACAAATCAGTTACTTAGTTTTGATGCTGATGGATTTACGGTAGGCGATAAAAACAATATTAACGGTAACAACGAAACCATTGTCGCTTGGAACTGGAAAGCTGGCGGCACACCAGTCAGCAACAGCAACGGCAGCATTACGTCAAGCGTATCGGCTGCACCCAATGCTGGGTTTAGTATTGTTAGTTATACTGGCACAGGTGCTAACGCCACTGTGGGTCACGGTCTGACACAAAAACCTGAATGGCTTGTAACCAAATCAAGGGACAGTTCGCTAAATTGGAGTTTTCTGCAAATTAACGATATGACCACAGATAAAGTAATGGCTTTACAAGCAACTAATGCTCAGTTCAGCAGTGCAGGTTCATTTATTGAAAGCGATTTTACTGCGACAACTTTTGGCGTAGGCACTGAAACACCAACCAACAAAAGTGGCGATGATTTTATATGCTACTGTTTTCATAGCGTAGAAGGCTACAGCAAGGTCGGTTCATACGAAGGTAATTCTAGTTCCACAGACGGCCCATTTGTTTACACAGGTTTTCGTCCCTCATGGATTATAGGCAAAAACGCAGACGCATCAGGTCGTTGGTGGATTTATGACAACAAAAGAACTACTTTTAACGATGATGGTGTTGAAAACGGTAGAAGGCTTCAAGCAAATGCTAACACTGCGGAATCAACAAGCGACTCCAGTAACAAGGTATTGTTTTTTAGCAACGGTTTCAAAGTAAACACAAGCAACTCTGAGTGGAACACAGGCAACACTTACATCTACCTCGCCTTTGCCGAACAGCCATTTAAATTTGCTAATTCTCGATGATAGGAGATAATTATGCCGTGGAAATATAACGGAGCAACCCTTAAAGTAGGACGGGAGTTTACTGGTACGGACGGTACGCAGTATCCAAAAGTCTGGATGCGCTACAGTGATAGCGAGAAAGCTGCTATTGGCATTACATGGGAAGATCCACCAGCATCAGAAGCGCCATTTGATAACAGATTTTATTGGGGTCGTCAAATAGATGGCACACTAATTCCAAAAAGTCTGACAGATGTGAATGAAGTAGACTCAGATGGTAATCCTGTAAATGATCCGATTACCGGACAGCAAATGGTAACACCCGGATTAAAAACTACGTGGGTTGCACAGACAAAGCGCACGGCAAACAACAAACTTGCAGTGCATGACTGGTATGTTACTCGCAAAGCAGAAAAGTCCACCGCCATACCGAGTTCAGTGACAACATATAGAGATGCCGTCCGCACCAAATGTGCAGAGATAGAGACAGCTTTGAATGGTGCAGCTAATCTCACGGCATTTATGGCTTTGTTTGAAGACACACGAGATAGTGACGATAATGTCACAGCTGTAGCAAAAATTAACGATTGGCCTGATGAGATATGAGTAAGCTGACTGTTCAATCTGTAAAATCTCAGATAGACACTCATGAAGCAGTCTGCTCGGAAAGATGGAAGGAAACTATTTTAAGGATAAAACGCATTGAACATATAATGATTGGCACAGCTGGAACAACTATCGTTCTTTTGCTAGGTGTGATTTTAAGAGGCTGACATGGAACCGATAACCACTGCAGTGGCTGCAATCACAGCAGCATCCAATGCTATATCATTTATCAAAGCTCGTATTAATGATGTTCAATCTGTTACAGAAATATCAGGTCAAATATCAACTTTATTTGATGCACAAAAAAAATTAAACGAGGAAAGGAACAAACAAGCTAGCGTTAGTGATATCAGTTTTAAAGGCAGCCTTGATGCAGTTCTTGAGGCTAAAAAATTACAGGAGCAAATGCAAGAAATCAAAACCATGATCAATTTGCGGTTTGGCCCAAACACATGGCAGGAGATTGTTGACCATCATAATAAGGCACTCAGAGAGCAGAGGGAAGCGCAAGCGCAAGCCAGACGTGAAGCGATTCGTAAGGCTAAAGAAATTGAAGAGACGATTAAAACAATGCTACTCGTCGCCGGTATCATCTTGGTAGCCATCGCTTTGTTTGCATTTCTGTTTGTTACTGTAGCCCAGAGCAACGTAGAAGAGATAATTTTATGAGTCAAAAAAAACTTCAAAAACACTCTAAGTTCGAAGAGTATGATGAGGATGGTGATGGCATCGTTAGTGATGAAGAGTTGGCTCATGTTAAAGAAATAAAAAAGACAGAAACAGAGTTGCGCAAAAGCCTCGCCCAACTACGCATGGCTAGATTTACCCTGATTGCTATGGGTACATTCACTTTTGCTATGTTTTTTATACCTTTGGAGAGGGTTGAGGCTTTGGCAGATATATCAAATCTTTTTTATATATCTGGGGCTGGTATAGTAGGTGCTTATATGGGAACAGCGGCATGGATGGCTAGAAAGTGATGTATCAAGCTATAATCATTGCTTGTTTAATAGGAACCAGTGCTGTTCAACGTGAACAGTGCACGTTTCTTGAGGCACAAAAGTGGCAGGATACTGAACGTGCTTGTCAAGCTCATGCACTGGTTTTAGCGGAAAGGGTTCACATTCATATGCGGGGATACAAACCTGTTGGCTGGAGTTGCAAGCCTATGCCCAAAGGAGTTTTATCAAGATGATACAGGCGTTGATTGGACCGATAGCTAATCTGGCTGGTTCTTTTATGGAATCAAAAATAGAGCAGACAAAAGCTAAAGGCAGAGTCGCTCAAGCCAAGGCTGAAGCTGAAGCTGAGGTGATGAAGGTTGCCGCCACACATGAGGCTGGCTGGGAAAAGATCATGGCTCAGTCCAGCGACAACAGCTGGAAAGATGAAGCCTGGACAATATTGTTTATCGTCATAATTGCTATGTGTTTTATACCATTCACACAACCTTATGTTGAGCAAGGTTTTGCAGCACTGTCAAGAACGCCAGAGTGGTTTCAATGGGCAATGTATGCTAGCATAGGCGCATCATTTGGAATTAGAGGAATTAAAGGTTTCCGCAAATGAACAAAGATAAATTAAGAGAACAGATAGAAGCAGATGAGGGGTGTAAGTATGAAATATACTTGGATCATTTGGGTCTGCCTACTTTTGGGATTGGTCACTTGGTCACTGAAGCTGACGAAGAATATAGCCAACCAGTCGGAACAGCTATCACAACAGATAGAGTCGCAGAGTGCTTTGATAAAGATGTTGGAACAGTCATCAGCGACTGTGAAAAATTGTATCCCGACTTTGACACCTTACCAGAAGAAGTGCAACTGATAATAGCAAACATGATGTTCAATATGGGTTATCCTAGGTTGAGCAAGTTTAAGGGGATGAAAGCTGGAGTTGACTCTCGTGACTGGCAACAAGCAGCAGATGAAATGGTTGACTCTGTATGGTATAGGCAAGTCCCGAACAGAGCTCAAAGATTAGTTAAACGTATGAGGGAAGTTTAATGCCTTTGCAAATTATCAAATTGAAACCAGGAATAGTCAAAGACATAAGCCAATATGCCTCTGGCAAGAATGGTCCATTTTTTATAGATGGCAACTTGGTAAGATTCACCAACGGATATGCAGAAAAAATAGGTGGCTGGGAGAAAGAAATTTATTATGGCGTTGGACCAGATGGCGTTGCAGACACAGACACAGTTATAAAAGTACAAGGAACTCCAAAAGCAATAGTAAGCTGGAGAGCCAACTCAGATGGCGAAGATAGGATTGCACTGGGAACTAGCAGTCATTTATATATTTTCCTTAACAGCGTCGCTTATGACATAACACCTCTTAGGAAAACGACATCAAACCTTACCAACCCTTTGGCGACCACTGATGGTAGCACAACTATAACTTGCACAGACAATGGTCATGGTTCGAGCAATGGTGACTATATAGTTATAGCAGAGGCTGCTGCTGTTGGCGGAGTTGTCGCTAACACACTTAATAGGGCAGCAGGTTTTGAGATATCTAATGTCACCACAAACACTTTTGATATAACTGTTCCTGATGCAGCAACTAGCACTGTTGCTGCAGGTGGTGGAACATCTATAGATTTTAAGTATTTAATCGGTAACAGTGGTGGCCTAGGTGCACAAAGTGCAACACCAGCTTTGGGCTGGGGTGTTGGAACTTGGGGTCAAGGAACTTGGAACACGCCAAGGTCTGCAGCTTCTACAGGGATAGGAACTTCTCTCGATGCCACTCAATGGAATCTTAACCTTTGGGGTGAGGATCTTATAGCCAATGCTCGTAATGGTCAGGTTTATTATTGGGAGCTATCAGACGGAGAAGCTAACAGAGCTGTTTTGGCATCAACAGAATCAGGCTCCTCTGACATTCCGACAAAAACACGAGTGACCAGCATATCTTTCCCAGACAGGCATTTTATAATCGGAGGTGCGACGAATGTTGGTGGGACTAATTTTGACCCAATGCTGATAAGATTCTCTGATCAGGAAAACTTTGTAAATTTTACTCCAACCTCAACAAATACAGCAGGTGATCAGAGGCTTGAGATCGGCACAAAGATAATCCAAATGCTGCCAACAAAAGACGAGACATTTATACAGACTGATGAAGCAGCATATGCTATGACATTCGTTGGTCCACCTTTTACATTCTCATTCAGGCTTTTGGCTGTTAACTGTGGTGGGGTTGCTATAAATGGTGCAGCAAATGTAGATGGGGATATATATTGGATTGGCAAAGATAATTTCTTCATATACAATGGCAATGTTGCTGAGTTGCCTTGCTCAGTTCAATATTTTGTTTTTGATAGGTTGCAAAAAGATTTTGTTGATAAAACTTTTGCAGGTCACAACAAAAAGTTTAATGAGGTGACTTGGTTTTATGTAAGCACAGACAACTCAGCAGGAACTAATAATCCAGAGCCAGATAGCTATGTAACATTTAATTATGCGGAGGGTTCTTGGACTATAGGGACATTAGACAGGAATGTCTGGGAAGATGCAAAAGGGTTCAGGAAAGTTCCTTTTGCTTTTGACTCAACAGGTGAGCTTTATAATCATGAGACAGGTACAACAGATGACGGATCTGCTATGTCTTGCTTTGTTGAAACTAGCGATCTTGAAGTCTCGCAATCAGGCGACAGGCTTTTCATGATTGATAAAGTTATACCAGATGCAACTATGACAAGTGACACAACTCTTTCAGTTGAGCTTAAAACAAGAAAATATCCACAAGATACAGAAACAACCAAAGGACCATTTACTATTACACAAACTACAGGTAAGGTATCAACAAGAGCAAGAGGTCGTCAAGTTGCAGTTAAGTTCTCAAGTTCAGGAACAACAGATGATTGGCAGTTAGGTGATTTCAGATTAAATACAAGGGATGATAGCTTCAGATGATACGTTTGCCAACACCCCCAAAAAATATAGGAGCACCTTTGCCTGTGCTTGATTATTACAACAAGATGAACGAAATGATAGCATTCCAGCAAGCTCTTGTTAAAAATTTAGAGACCCAGCAGACCCAGAATGATTTTTCTCAAAGTGCTTCTATAAAACAATCTGAAAATTCTTCTGAAGCGAAAGGTTGGTTTATTGGCTAATAATTATAAAAATGCTAAAGTTGATCTGACTACGACTGATGTTACAACTTTGTACACAGCACCAACAGCAACGACTGCCATTTTTAAATCAATATTAGTCTCAGATGATTCAGGGAGTGGAGACACTATAACTTTGACTTTAACAAATTCAGCAAGTGCTGTTTTCAGCATTTTCAAAACAAAGGCTGTTGGTGCAAATGCAACAGTTGAGCTTTTAACTAATCCTTTAGTTGTTATGGAATCAGAGATATTAAAAGTCACAGCAGCAGCAACTAACAGGTTGCATGTGACAGGAAGTTTTTTGGAGGTGACAAATGCCTAATCACAACCTTGGCGGTCTTAGTCTTATAGACGATGATATGAAGAGTGACGATTCTATCGTTTATAATGTTTATCAGCAACAAGCCCAAGACCCGAATCTTCAAACTGGGACTCTTCAATCTCTTTATGGGACAGCAGCAATGCCAGTTTTTGAGTGGGTTAAAACCATTCAGTCTGGCGAAAGGATCTACAATCCTCAAAGTGACTTTGATAATTCAATGCTTGAGGAGTATCAGAAGTTGCAAGATCAAGAGGAAGATCTTCCTTCTGAGTTACCCAGTGTTGCTGAGATTGTCAGAGGCACAGTAGCACCTGTAGCTCAAGCTGTTGGTCAAAATGTTTTGACAGGCATGGCTGATCCTTATCTAGCACAAACAATGTCAACAGGTCAACAAGCTCTCACTGGTGGTCTTAACACATTCAGCTTTGATGCTTTGCCTGCTGGTCAGGTTGGTGATATAGCGACACAAACAAGTCAGCTGGTTGACGCTGGGACGCTTAAAACAGGCAAGCTGTTCGCTCCAGAGCTGGCTGGTGGCAGAAACTTAGCAGAGGCAACAGGCAATGTTCAAGCTTGGGATGCACTTAATGACGCTGGTCAGCTTACAAAGTCAGGTGTTTATGATTCTGCAACTCTTAAGGGTGCAAATTTTGAGGGTGTGACTGTTGATAAAACGCAAGCTGTAAAAGCAGGAACGCAAGCAGCAGGAACAGGCGTTGTAACAGAGGCAGTTGCTCAGCCATCATATTTTCAAGGTGTACAAAGTCGCCTAGGCATGGAAGGTATAAAATCTGCAGGCATGAATGGGCTTATCAGCTTCGGTGTAAATTTAGCCACAGGCATGAAAGCAAAAGACGCTGCAAAAGCTGCAGGAGCTTCCGCTATCGGTGCTTATATCGGTCAGGCACTTATACCCATCCCTGTTGTCGGAGGTGTGATAGGGAGCGCAGTAGGAAGTGTTCTTGGTGGTCGTGTAATATGCAACGAGCTTTGTCGTCAGGGCATTATGACCCGCAAGCAAGTCGCACTTGATTATAAATTTACAAGAGACTATTTAACACCGCAACATGTTAATGGTTATCATGCTTGGGCAGTATGGATGGTCAGGCAGATGCGCAAAGGGAGGCTCGTAGGATTCTGGAAGCATGTTGCTGGTCACCGTGCCAACGAGATCGCTTATATATATGGTGAGCGTGACAATCCAGACTACCTAGGAAAAATTTACAGGAAGATTTTAGAGCCAACTTGTTGGGTTGTTGGTCACTTCTGTAAAAAATCAGACTGGTCAGTTTTATATAAAGCCAAGGAGGTATAAATGCCAGGACATACAGATATGAAGGGTGCGAGCATGGATCCATTGGCGGCAATGCCACCTGAAGCTCGTGAGATGATGATGCAACCAGATGAGGACATAGCAGCTGTTTTGTTAACTCGTTTGGCTAATATGTCACCAGAAGAACTTAAAAAGCTAGACTCAGCTATAACACCTGATGTTGCTGCTGTGCTTATGAAGCTGTTACCAGAGTTAAAACAGATAATTGATGCTGTTGGTGCTCAAGGTGAGATGCCTCAACAGAGCCGCAGTCCACAAATGGGTGCATTAAGTGGAATGTAGAAGAGCTAATTTATTTGATGTGTCAGCCATAACAGCAATGCTAGTTGAGATGCATAACAATGCTGAAATTAAGTTGACAAAATTAAATACAGAAAAGTTGATAAATAAGATTAATGAGGCTTTGCACAGAGGAATAATTTTTGTGGTTCATGATGACAACAATATAGTTGGTTCTATAGGTGGCATGGTTGTTTCTGACTGGTGGTCAGACGAGACTCACTTATCAGACCTATGGTTTTATGTCTCTCCATCTCAGAGAAAATCAAATGCTGCAATGCTTCTGGTAAAGAACTTTATTAAATTAGCAAAAGAAGCTAAGCTAACTGTCAGACTCGGACACGTCTTCTCAGGAGATGTTGAACGCAAAGATAAATTTTTTGAGCGTTTGGGGTTGATAAAAGCTGGCTCTGTTTATGTGGAGAAATAAATGGGTGGTGTTTGCACAACTTCAGTAGATACTTTGCCAGATGCTAAAAGTGTTCTCTCAGGAACACAGATACCTGAATGGGTCTCAGCTGCTGGTCGTCAACTTTATGAGCAAGCTGCAGAGATGGCAGCAAGTGAGTTCCCAGTTTACCAAGGCGAACGTGTAGCGACATACACAGACCCAGTTACAGGCGAAGTATCAAGATTAACAGCTGAGGAAAGGGAGGCTGCAGATCTGCTGGGTCAAGGCACAGCAACATTCGACTCATACATAACAGATGCTGAGAACATGGCCGCTCAACTCGGTCAAGGTTATACACCAGCAACCAGAGCCTCACTTGAGGGACAAGCATTTGACTTGGCAACAGCTCAACCATTCCTTGACATTTATCAATCAGCACAAGACGCAGCTGTCAGAGAGATAGGCCAGCAAACCCAGAGAGGCTTAATAACAGACGCAGCAGAAGCTGCAAGGATGGGTGCTTTTGGAGGATCTAGGCTGGGGTTAAGAGAAGCCCAAACAGTCACTGAAGGTGCGAGAGCCGCAGGAGATCTGAGGTCAAGAGCTGCTGCGGAAGGTTTGCAGTTTGCTGGCCAGCGTTTTGACGCAGACAGGGAAGCTCGCTTTGCGGCTGAGGACAGATCTCGTCAGGCTTATGAAACCGAAGAAGCTGCAAGGTTGCGTGCGACGGAAGAGTTGAGGAGCTTTGCACCTTTGGTTCAAGGTTTAACAGAACAAGCTGCATCAGGCCTGATAACAGCAGGTCAAGCCAGAAGACAACTTGATCAGATGGCACTTGACATGGCTTACTCGGATTATGTTGAGCAACGTGAATATCCATTTCAGATGATAAACTTTGCGCAAGGCGCGTTGCAAGGCACACCATACGAGACTCGCACAATAGGTCTTGAGCAGGGTCAACAGTTCATTCAATCACCCAGCGTATATGGCCAAACGATCGGTGGCCTTGGGTCTTTGGCTAGTGCTTATTATTTAGGAAGAAGCTAGATGCCGCACGTTAAAGATGCTTTTGGATTGCCTTTAGAACACACTGCTCCTAGTGTTGATCAGATGAATGCTGCATCAACTGCAGCTCTGAACCCACCCCAGCAAACCATGGGAGCTTCATCCACCGACATGTCTCAAGTTAATGCAGGTGCATTAACAGCATTGCCTGCATATCAGCAAGCATTGGCCATTGCCAACCAAGTTTATACAGAACGAGAGCCAATGAGTCCTGCTCTGCTTTCTTTAATGTATTTTTCAAAGCTGGCTGAAGAGTCAAGCAAGCCAGGAGCAACATTACTAGGTGCCGCAGGTGCCGCAGCAGCAACCCCAGCCGCATACTTAGCAAAAGAGAGAGAGCTTGAGAGAGCTGACGAGAAAGCAAAAGGAACTCTAGCAGCAACACTGACATCTACTTTAGCCAAAGCACCAGCCAAAGCGACTGCTTACACATTAAAGAATAATCCAGACGAAGTTGTTTATTATACACCCACAGAGTTTGCTGCACTTACACCAACAGCCAAATCAAATTTAAGACCTTTCAAAGAGAAAGATGCGTCAACTCAAAAGCCAGCAAGATATCTGGTGAATGATGCTGATGCGGTTAATGAAGCCCTAGGGACAAACTTCGCAGATGGCGATGTTGAGTCTCTCACAGCAGATGATTTTAACAAAGTCGGCAGAGGAGCATTATCAGTAGCTGATAAACCATCAGCAGGTGCATTCCAAGAGCGCAACCTTAATTACCTAGTTTCCAATGCAGATGCTATTAAAAACGGGACTGCTGATGCAACTCAGATAGCTCAATACGGGGTTAAGTACCAACAGCTCGCAGGTGGCACAGAAAGAACAGAGACAGTTGATGGTGTAACCAGAACTATAAGGATTCCAGGAGTTGATCTTACCAACACAGGCTTGCCTGTGCCTGAAGGTTTTGATCCTGAGCAAGTGATCAATGAAAGAAGGCAAAAGTTTGATCAGAGCCAACAGAACTCTGCGACCTTTGGGGCAAGAATGTTGCAAAACGAAGGAGCTGTCAGAGATGCTTTTGATGATGGTTATGAAGTAAACATCGCAGACATTAAAAAGATAAGAGCTTTGGAGCTTCTTGGGTTTGGAGCTATTGGTCTTTCACCCCAAGCTCAAAAGTTTCACGCAGCAGCATCAAACTGGGTCGCAGCACAACTTAGACAAGAATCAGGTGCAGCCATCGGTCCAAAAGAATATGCTGATGCTTTGGTTCAATA
>CAACVD010001220.1_pt1 | contig 12348 bp, 8 predicted proteins | sample 2381771 | NCBI WGS metagenome assembly CAACVD01 (sample SAMEA5211965, study PRJEB30684) | marine metagenome | biome: Marine; feature: Epipelagic; material: Water | collected 2015-10-15 | depth 15 m | reverse complement strand
ATATGAGTTTTTTTGGAGTTGTAGCACTTTGCTTGCTATTTATATTTGCTTTATTACAGGATAGAAAATGACTATAGAAGAAAAATTAGAAGAGTTAGATAGACTAATCGCATACATAGAGTCTGTGTTAAAAGAAAAACAAGACGAAAGGTTTTGTTTAATTGCAGAAAAAAAGGGGCATGAAGCCCCTAATTCACATCACTAAGCCTTAGAAAGGCGGTATTGCTTCCTTAGGCGGACTCATGTCAGAGTCAGCTTCAGGCAAATACAATCGGATTTTAGTCTTCTTAGTATTCACAACACCATTATCACCCTCAAACTGATCATCTATTTGTTCAGTCTTCAACACTAAGTTTTTACCAACAAAGTCGCCATGATTCTCTGGATACTTTTTAAATCCAACAGCTTTGGTAAGCCTAGTAAATATCTCCGTGCTTATCCTTTTGTTTTCTTCATTGGTAGCCCAAAGGTTATACCATTCGTTGTGATCACGATACTTACCGCCATCAAGCTGAAATGTTACCTTTAACGTATGATTACCTGCTTTAGACTTGTATTTGTCTGTAGCAATAACCTTTGCATTGTGTTCACCATCTGGTGCTAGAGGTGTGCCACTAGATGACATTTCCTCTAAGTTATCAAAAAATTCTACATCACCGAAATCAGACATTTGTTTCTCCCATATTGTCGTTAGTTAATGTAAACCCTAACTTCTCAATTAGAGCACTCACATCTGGCTTCTCAAAACTTTCGAGTTTACCGCTACGATCTTTAGCTTTATAGCCTTGACCAAAGGTTGTTTGTAGCCATCTTGTTTGGATGTTTTTTCCATCCTCATCTTGTTCTTCTATAATACGAAGAGCAAGCACTTCATCAAAGAAATACGTAATTGATTCGCCAAGCTTAGTACCAACCATTTTTGGTGCGTGTCTAAGTATGCCATCGTCATTTACTATATCTTCTTTACATAAAAATAATACATGCATGTTTAGATCTCTAAAAGCACGCATTAAATTTGTTACAGATTCCTGGACATTACCATAAGCCATACGTGGATCTTTGCTACGAGATTTCTCCCATGTCAATAAGATCTCGCTTATTTCAGAAACTGAATCTAAGCACACTGTGTCGTATTGTAATTTACCAGACTTCAAAGCATCGTGCAGTTCCATAACCTCTGATGCTTCTTTTACTTCAATAGCCTCTACATTGTTTGCATCTTTAATAGATAACAATCCAGCTTCAGCACTTATGACAAGCACCTTACCAGGACAAGTTTTAGCTAATGTTGTTTTACCCGCTCCAGCCATTCCATATACCAAGATTTTTGCACCTTGGTCTTGAACTAACTTTTGCGGAGATACTATTCTATTTGATAATTCCATTCTCTATCTCCTTTAAATAAAAATTAACTTGCATATTATATACTATTTATCTACAATGTGTAATTATTTTTCGCATAAAAGTTACGAGGAGAAAAACATGGAAGATACTAATAGAGAAGATCTAGTATGGCAAGCAAACTATTATCATAGAATGAAGTCATTATCATCACAAAAACTTAAAGAATTTGAAACACTTGGGGTCAAACCTAATCATACCGACAGAGTTGTTAAAAGATACACTCTAAAAGAATACATTGAGTTCCTTGGACAGAAGAAAGCTGCAGAGGATTTTGGTTGTTCAGAAGCTTCATGTAAGTCATGGAGATATGGTTATAGGCAGCCTACTATTAATCAAGCCAAACAAATTATAAAAGCTACTGATGGCAGATTAGATTTTGAATGCATCTATGGATCAGTAAATGATATAGCACAAGAAGCTTAGTGTGTTTCAGCTTAATATCACCGAGGACGATACATCCTTGGAGCAAGCACTCGCCTACTATGATGATGGCTATAACGTAGTTCCTTTACAAAGATCTAACAAAAAACCACCATCTTTTCTAGGTAGTTGGGAGCAATACAAAGAGGTAAGGCCTGCTAGAACCCTTGTAGAATCATGGTTTAAGGGTAGGGATAACTTACAAGTTGCATTAGTCTGCGGTAAGTTTGTGGTCGTTGATGCTGATTCGCCAGAGGCTATGGACTGGGTTGAGAACAATATGCCTGCTTGTCCATTCAAAGTTATAACTGGTAAAGGTATGCATTACTATTATAACAATCCACAAAACTATACTACCTTTGCAACAAGAAGAACTGCAGAAACACCCATTGAAAGATTGATAGATATAAGAGGTGTTGGTGGTCTTATCATAGCACCTTGGAATAGACACGCTAATGGTCAAGTATATAAGCCTGTAACTTTTACTGATTGGAAAATACATGACCACAATGACTTACCAGATTTTACAGAGGTTGAGTTTCAAAAAATTACGGGTGTTCCAAAAACAGAAACAGGAGTACAAACTGCACCATTTTCACTTGATGGTGTTATGGAAGGATCTAGGAATGATGGGGCTGCAAGGATAGCTGGTTACTTAATATCTAAGAACGTAAATCTACAATTTGTAAAAATATTTCTGCAGAATTGGAATAAAAATAATAATCCTCCATTGCCACAAACAGAGATAGACAGCGTTGTTGAGAGTGTCAAAAGCACTCACGATAGGAAAAATAGAATCGCACCATTATTTATCCAAGCATCAGAAAGCATACAGAAACCAAAAGATTTATTCAACCCACCAGGATTACTCAAAGACATGTTTAAGTTCTGTGAGGAGATAGCACAGGTGCCACAACCAGAACTATCATTAATAGGTGCACTGGCACTAGCTAGTGTTACTTGTGGCCGTATATACAGAACCAACATGAATAACTTTTCTTCTATGTATTTCATGGGTATAGCTAAGTCTGGTCAAGGTAAAGAAAACATAAAAACATTTGTAGAAGGTGTGTTAAACGCTAGTGATCACGAAAAGCTTGTTGTTGGGGATGGCTATACTTCAAGTGGTGCTGTGCACTCTGTATTGAAGATGAGGCCTACACAGATAACCATTATGGATGAGTTTGGTAAAAGACTAGAGGCAATAGGTGCATCTGGCAATACCAATAAAGAAGATGGCATACAAACACTTATGGAAGCATGGGGTAGGTGTCATGGTACTTTGCGACCAGATAACTACTCACTTATGAACGTACAAGAACAATATAAAGAAATGATGATGAATCGTGTAACACACAAGCCAGCCATTACATTGGTTGGTCTATCTGTACCTAAGAATTTTTACAGTGCGTTAAATGGTGGCAGGATTGCAGACGGGTTCCTAAACCGTTTTGTAGTCGTTGAATCTAAAGAGCCTCGAAGAGTAGGACAACTCAAAAGATTCAGCACGCCACCTACCTCTATTATTAACTGGGTAAACTATATTAGAAGACAAAGAGGATCTATGAGTGATTTATCTCGTGATAATGCAGAGTTAGATCTAGATCAAATTGTTCTAAGCTTTGATAAAGAATCAGAGGAGATACTACAAGACTTTGCACGAGAGATAGTTAAACGACAAGATATACTAGAAAAAGATAACCTAGAGCCACTTCTAAGCCGTTCTAAGGAGAAAGCTATGCGTTTGTCTTTGTTATGTACTTTAGCAACAAATGCAGACGCTAAAGCCATTACAGGAGATGTAACACGTTGGGCTGTAGATTTTATTAGATACTACGACTTATTATTCATAGAAGCCTGTAGAGATAAGGTGGCCAGTAGTGCAACAGAATCTAAGATTAAACAAGTATTATCATTTATTAGATCTAGGAATGGCGAGGGTATATCTAAACGTGAAGTAGATAGACACGAACTATTTAGAAGTATGAAGTCTTATGAAGTAAAAGAGATTATTGAAAGGCTTAAGAATGCAGGGGAGATACAAGAGGTTGAGATTAAAGTGGGTGGTAAAGGCAGACCAGCAAAGAGGTTTGTTGCGGTTGATCCTACTTTCTTTGAAGACAACTAAACTATTGGCCTACCAGCAACTTGCTCTGCAAAGTCTATACGTTCTTGAGATAGTGGATCTGTTGGTGATTGCATAGGTTGAACATCTGGTAGCTGTAGTTCTGAGGTTTTGAGTGGTGCAGTAACTTGTTCTCTTAATTGTTGAAATAAATTAAGACCTTCATCTGTAATACCCTCTACATCACCGCCAGTAACTCCAGCCTCAGTTGCAACATCTTGTATGCCACCCTCTACTTGTTTTTGAATTTCTGAACTTATTGGTTGAATTTCACCATTAATAAATCGTAAACCGAATTGTCTTAATGTATTGGCAAATATTTTTAAACCTTGTGTGATTGCACCCTGTTCGGTGCTAGTCATTATTTTTAAAAAACTTCTGTTAGTAAATAAGCTTCTAGCAATAGCTAAACCCGTTATAACTGGTAGCGTAGCCAAAGGTGTAAAAATTATACTAGCAGCAATACCTGCTGCAACTAATCCACCAGCACCTGCAGAACCCCTGCCTGCTTCACCTAAAGTTAAAATATCTATTTCTTTCTGGAATGTTCTTAAATCTTTTGCAAGTTCTTTTCCAAACATAGCTTCTAGTGTTTCATCGCCATAAGAATCTAAGGCTGTTTTAAGATTTTGATGTTTAAATACATCAGTTACTTTGCCTTTTCCACCAAAGTCAATTGATTTAGATAGAAGTTTTTGCATGCTAGCTTGTTGTATTGCATTGAAAACATCTGGTCTATCTTTCAATGTATCTTTTAACAGATTTATATTTGCTGCAGATTTTGGTCTAAATATAGAATTTACAGTTTCTTCAATACCTACTTCTGGTAATCTTGATACAGCTCTGTTTGATTCAAACCTAATTCTTTCATCGCTTGCTTTTGCTAATTCATCTAATTCATCAATAAATTTTTTACCACTTATGTAGGCATCATCGCCTAAACCTTTTTGTGACTTTGTAAAAGTTGCAACTAAGTTTCTTAAATCTTGTGGTTTCAATCTCGGACTAATCATATTTATCTGGTCAATAGCTGTACGCACTTGTGGACCACTTGTTTGACCCGTTACTGAGTTTCTAAATAAATCATCTATTTTGCCTGGTGCATCCGCTTCAAACCTTTTTATTTCTTTAGCAAATTGTGTAAAGTCTACGCTTGTTAAATTATCTTTAGTAGAAACTCTAAAAGCATCACTAAATAATCTTCTTTTTAATTGTGCTTTTAAGTTATCTTCTTCCAGTAAAACCTTGCCATCTGTTGTTTTTTTAGCTTGATTTGTTCGTGCTAAATATTGATCATACTCTCTTAATCCTTTGAAAATATCATCAAGTTGTCCAGGCTCACCACCTAAAATTGCTCTTCTGTAAACATCATCTGCAGATATAGCACCTACTCTTGCATTTGCTATAAGCCTATCCATTTCTACTGATTCAAATGGTTTCATTCTTGTTGTAAATAGTCTATTTGCTTCTCGTAATTCATCTACTGCAGTTGTCAGTCTTTTATTTAAAACTGGATTCACTGCAATCTCTACGCCATTATCAACCCCATATTGTTTTATATTTCGCAATGTTTGTCCTTTACCAAGTTGTTCTATTTCAGTAAGAATGCTGCCATTTTGATTACCACCTATTCTAAAATCATCAAATACTTTTGTAATGTCAGCTAGTAATCGACCTTCAGGCGATTTGCCAACAATTTCAGTTTGAAAAGTACGCAACCTTGAAAAATCATTTCTTATTTGTCTAAGTGTTACCCCATCTGGCATATTTGTAAGTCTACCTGAAGCATCTTTTGCGAAGTAAATATTATTAAATTCTTCTGGTGTATTAACAATATTATTTTTCATTGCACGCCCTGAACGTATTTCTAGTTTGTTAATTATCTCTTCTATTTGTTTTGCAACACTTGTATTAATATCAGTGCCAGGTTGTTGTAAATTCATAGTATTATTACTTGCTTTAAAATCATCCAGTATTCTTTTAGCAACGTTCATGTGTTTGTTTATAATTCCATTAACAGTTTTATGCACCATTTGTGCTTCTAACAAATCACCCGTGGCAACATCTTTACCGTTGATATTTCTTACAATTACATTTTTAAATTCTCTTTTCAGTGGTAGTCCTGTAACAGGATCAATGACGGGTTTTTTTGTTATTGGGTCTATTTTAGCTGGTTTAAATGGACTAGCTATATCTTCAAACAACCTATCAACTCTACCATATCGCACACCACTTTCAGACATAATTTCATGCCTAGCTATACCCATTATGCTTTTTAAAGTTTCACCAAACTCTCTTCTTGATGGTATCTCAGCATAAGGTTTGTTTACATCTAATATATCCTCACCAATATCACCTAATAACTTTTTAAGATTTTCTGTAACAACTTCTTCTTGACCCCTAAGTGCTTGCAAAGCTTTATTAACTTCTAAATCTACGCCTCCTTTTGCACTTTCAGTTAAGTAAGAGTCTAGTGCTGCTTGCTCTTTTTTAATACCATTTAACATATAGTCAAGTTCAGCAAACAATGCTCTGTTGTTAGCAACATCTCTGTTATTACCAAATACAGCCTCTGCAAATTGTTGTTGTTTACCAGTAAGCATTCTTTGCATAGAAGCTTGTGCTGGTAATGCACCTTTAGAATATTTCCAATCAAACTTTTTTACTGTGCCATCTTTTACGGCTTTATTTATTTGTTTTGTTGTAGCAACTTTTCCCAAACTTTCGTCAAGCTTCATAACATCTTTGTAACTTAAATTTCTAGCCATTACCTCTAAAAGTCTTTGATTTTCTATTGGTGCTCTTTTACCTAAAAGTAATTTATATATAGCTGCTGGAGCTTCACCGAAAAATCCTTGTCCTAAAGAACCTATTGCAAATTCAGTTCCAACCAATTTTGAAATTTCATCTCTATCTTGTAATTGAAATCCCTCTTGTGCATCTAAATATTCTTCAGCACCTTTACCTGCAGAGGATCCAACACCAGCTAAAAACATTCTGGCCAGTGGATCTCTACCACCCAAAGCAGAAGATACTATTTTTATTAATCTTAATTGTGGTACTAGAGCTGCTATCGTACCTACGACTGGTCCAGCTATTCCTGCAAAATCAGCTAAATCTCCAGTTTTTAAATTAAATGAATTTTCATCAATTACAGTATTAAGATTTATTGTAGAGCCATCTTCTAATGTTCTAGACTGTATCTTATCCCCAAGACCTAAAATCTCCATGCCATCAGGTGTTAAAGCAAGTTGTCCTTTAGTGTTTCTTACAAAACCGCTTGACCCTACGGCATTTTCAACAACAGATTCTTGATCTTCAACACTTTTACTTTTATCTAATCTTTGAAGTAAATCATTTAAAACTTTATCTTCTTCAGCCATACTTTCAGCTCTACTTAATTTTTGTCTAAGCTCTCTGTTATTTACACCAGTTTCATAATCAAAAAACAACTCATCATAAAATGGTGATATTGTTCCTTTTGCTATTTCAGCTTTTGTTTTTTTTCTTGCTTCGTCTTCTGTTACAGCGTCAACTATATGTGATACACCAGGTGCTATTGCTACTCTAAATCTAGCCATTATGATGTATTTAAACTTATATCAGTTATAGAAGAATCAAATGCATTTTTAGTATTGTTGACGTTTGTAGCTGTCGCAGGATCAGCATTAATAATTCTTAATATGCTGCTAATATAAGGACTTAAGGCTTCAATACCAACACCTTGATATTCTGGTTGTCTTAAAATGGTATATGTAGAATTAATAGTTCTAGCTTTGTCTTCATTATTTCTAATTAAATTTGATCGTGCATTATTTAATTTTTTCAATATTTCTCTTGGATCTCCAGTTAAATCTAGTGAACCAAATACTTTGTCTACTATTTCTCTGTCTAAATTAGATATAGTTCTTCCTGATTCATTCAGTATTTCTCTAATACTTCTTTGTTTTACCTGTTCAATGTAATTTGTAATTTTGGTTGCATCAGACACATTAGGATTGTCAATACCCAAAAATGCTGCAGCTTCATCTTTAAATCTTGCAAGTCTGCCAGGAAGTCCCGTAATCGGTACATTATTTTCAACAGCAGCATCAAATAAAGCTATAGCGTCATTCATAATACCTATTGATGCTTCTGTACCTTCATAATCTTTCACATTAGTGCTCAATGTAGTGACGCTTTTTGTCAGTGCAGTCAATTGTGCTGGCTCTAATCTTTCTTGACCTTTTGCTTCTGCTGCTTTTTTAATAATCTCTAGTTCTCTATCAAACTTTTTCTGTTCTTGTTCTGCTAATAAATCTCTTGTTGCTCTTTCTTCTGCAGCCTTTGCAGCACCAAGTGCTAGACCTTCACCCATTTGACCTGTTCTAGCTAATTCACCACCAACATTTCTAATAAAATCTAAAAATCTATCTGACCCGAATATTTCTCTAAAACTACCTTTTGTTTTATCAGTTACAGGTTTTGCTTGTAATTTTTCGCGTGCTTTATCAAGTAATGTTAATTTGGTATCAACCTTATCTAAAGTTATTTTAGGTGAATCGAATTTACCATCAAACTTATCTTGTGTATCCATCAAAGAGTCAGCTTCTGTTCTGTCAATATCAACCTTAAGTTCTGCAGGCTGTAATTCTTTCAAGGCTTCTGTAATTGTTTCATCTTGTAAGAGTCTGCTTTCTGGTAGAGGAAACCCAAATTCATCTTTGCCAATTATAGATTTTTCATAAGCAAGTCTTCTTGCATCTTGTTCAGCACGGCCAACAGTGCCAGGCTCAAATAATTGACCTGCTGACTCACCACTGGTAATAGGTGTGAGTGTAGGTAACTGTTCAGGCAATCCTGCAGTTATATTTGGTTCTAATACATCACTTATTTCTTCTGGAGCTGCTTCTATTGGTTGTTCGTTGATTTCTGCTATTTCTTCAGAAAAGTCTTGAACATTTCCTAATGCTCTGTTTAAAATATTTGCAAGCTCTGGATTAGTATATCCTCTTCTTAAAATTCCAGATTCATCAATACCAGAAATAAAGCCATCTTCTGAACCAGGTCTGCCTGTAATTGTATTTTGTACATTTGGAAATCTTTGACTTGGAAAAATATCTTGTGGTGCAAATGCTTCGTCATCTGCAGACCTTTCACCAAAGCCAGATAATATACTTCTTCCTAAGTTATACGCACCCTCACCAATTTGTGCAGCAAAATCTCCAGTAAAACCACCAACATCACGTAATGCTGATAATCCTGTTAAATTATCTGGTAAAAATTCACCAAATCTAAACAAAGAAGGATCAGTAGATGAATATGTTGCTTTTCTTTCTCCTACAACTTGTCTAAAAACTTCTTGTGTTGCTGGACTGTAGGTAACATCTGGATTTTGAATTAAAGCTTCTAAGGCAGTAATATCTGTTTGTCGTAAAATTGGTAAAAGTTTACTTTGATCTAAATATTGAGTTTGGCCTTGTTGGTCTACATAGAAAAAAGGATTTGTGTTTGCATCACCACCATCTTGAAACATTTTACGGTTTAAAAAATTCATTAACTGCTACCTTTAGGAGCTACAGCACCGTAAGCACTGAATGCAGCTCCTAATCCTGCTGCTGATGGATCTGTAGGCATACCATACTGTGAATCTATTTGTGTTCTTGATCCTTGATAACCAGGTAACATAGAACCAATCTGTCCTAAGACACCAAGTGGACGCAATTGTTGTCCCATTTGTTGTTCAAATATTCTACCTAAACCAGTTTCAGCAATGCCTCTGCCAGTTGTACCATATCCTGATAGTTCACCTCTCTGACCTCTTCTTAATTCTTCTTGTGTTCTACCTAGTCCTGTTAATTGACCACCAAACCCAGCTAACTGTTGACCTAGATTAGATGCGGCACTACCTCTGCCTACACCTATACCCATAAGTCCTTGAGCTCCAGTTCTTTTTGCTTGTTGTTGTCTTGCAAACTCACCAAGTCCAGTTGCTTGTGCACTTTGAAATCCTTGTGATCTAATACCACCTAATGCTTTTGCTAGGCCTTCACCTAAATCTCTTCTACGTTCTTCTGCTCCAAGTCTAGCCCTACTACCACCGAAGGCACCAGCACTTATCTCACGAGCTCTAGAAGCTATATCTTGTTGCTCACCAGCTTTCATTACATCGTCTATTGTTTGTTGTACTACTGCATCCTCAAAAGGATTGTAGAACTGTTGTGTCATGCTAGGGTCGTAAGCACCCATAGTATCTTTATATATATCCTCTGCTTGTGTGTAATATGGATCTTGTAGTTGTTCAGCTCTTCTGGATTGTTGTATTGCCTGATTAACTAAATCTCTGTTTTGTTGTAAAAATGGTTCAAAGCCACCAAGACCTGCCACAGCTTGTTGTCTAGCTAATAATTCAAGTGGAGCAAGTCCTGCAGTTTGTTGTAACGGTACATCACTACCAATCAGGTTAGCACCTGCTTGTTGTAGTTGATTATAAAAACCTGGTGAATCTGCTGTGCCAAAGTATAAAGACCTCAATAATGGGTCAGTCATAACCTCAGACGCGGATTGTTGTAACAATACAGGATCTATTGGTGCAACAGGCATATCTACAGACATATTAGGATCTGTAGGAGTTGTAACAGGCTCTGTGCTCATAGTTGGATCTGTAACAGTAGGTTGTATAACTGGCTCTGGAGGTGTAACTGGAGCAGGGGTTGTAACAGGCTCTGGCACTGGGGTAGGCATTGGCATTGGTGCATTTATTTCTTGCCCAATTAAACTTGGTGATGTCATACCATCTCCTACAGAAGGTTGTGGTCCTCTTCTTCCACCACCAGGGCCACCTATAGAGATAAAATCATCTCGTCTTGGTGGAATGATCGGTCTTTCTAGTATTTCTCTTTGTGGTATTAAAGATGTGTCCAAAGGTGGACCACCGATATTAACAGGTGGAGAAATAGGGTTTTGAGGTATTACAGGCGGTACAAACGGAATAGGGTTTTCATTTGGCATTCGAGGTATGAACTCATCTCTTGGCTCAGCTATTCTTTCTATAAACATGAAATCATCACGCTTGGGTGGTACAGGCATTTTTTGTAATGGGTTTGGGACTTGTGGTATAGGCCTTTCTATCGGTCCTAATTCAACAGGTCCATAATCTATACCTCCGCCTCCTGGAACATTACCACCAAATAAACTGCTTCTTGGTAATTTTGGTAAATCTGGTCTGGCTCCTATTCCTCCCGTACCTGGGCCTATTTCCAGATTAGGCCCTAATATACCGCCTGTTTGAGGTGGTTGTGGTTGTTGTAAAACTGGTTGTAATGGTTGATTTATGCCACCTATGCCACCTATTGATGGTGGTCTTTGTGGGATTATACGAGGGTCAACAGGAGGTAAAGCTGGACCACCTACTACTGGTGGTCGTTGAGTTGGAGGTAAGGGTGGACCAAAAGGACTTGGTTGTTCAAATATATTTCTTTTTCCTGGTATATCTAATCCAGGCTCTCTTAATATTGGTCTTACGCCCATAGCTCCCATACCCCTTGTTCTAGATGGTGCTTGCCCTATAGGTGCTTGTATAAAATCTTTTAAAAACCCCATTATGCCATTCCCACTTTATTAAATTGCTCAAAGGTTTTCATAAGTTTGTCCATATTCTTTGCACCTTTTTGTCTGTTTGGTTTGCCATTTGGTATAAGTTCTATACCTGTTTCTGTCTTTGTTACTTTAAATCCACCTAAACCATTGTTAGCAGCAGAAGTCATTACAAACTCTCCGTCACTCAACATAGCTGGTATATCATCACTTGTACCTGTTCCTGGGCCTATTGAAGGACCACCCATACGCATATCAAGTTCTTCTTCATCCATGCTACCACCGTATTTCATTCCAGGCCTTACGCCTAAATCAAAACCTGTAAATGTAGGTGCAGGCATGAGATCTGGTCTTACAGATTGTCTTATGTCTTTCAAGCCACCTTCTTTACGTTTAAAATCTTCTTTAACAGCTTTTCCATAAAGTGCGGCCATTGCAGCTAATCCTGGATTAATACCTCCAGACCCAACTCCCATAAAACTACCATCTCCCCCACCTAATTGCCCATCTGGACCTTTTATAGAATCTTCAATACCTTTTATAAATCCAGGTGTGTTGCCTTTACCTAATATCATTCTTCCAAAGTTAAAAGGACTGCTTGATGTCTGTGTATTAACAGCATTCATGAATCCACCTGGAGATGTTTGTGAAACTTGATAAAACTGATCAAAATTACCAGATGCTATCCTTTCATCTACTTGTGCTTGTGTTAGGTATTCTCCAGGATTACTAGGATCTTCATACATAACTTCCTCTGTCATGGGTTGTTGATCACCACCAAACAACCCAAAATAACCTTTCTTTTGGTCATCCATGTATGTTTG
>CAACVD010001219.1_pt1 | contig 12352 bp, 11 predicted proteins | sample 2381771 | NCBI WGS metagenome assembly CAACVD01 (sample SAMEA5211965, study PRJEB30684) | marine metagenome | biome: Marine; feature: Epipelagic; material: Water | collected 2015-10-15 | depth 15 m | reverse complement strand
TCAGAGCATCTCCTGCAAGACTACCAACGATAGTATTTTGGATTCCTGTTGTTACTGCTTTACCTGCATTATGCCCAACTGCTGTATTGTAAGCATCTGTTGCTCCAGAAAAACTTTGTGTTTGTAAGGCTTTTGAGCCAATAGCAATACTGTTATTTCCTTTTACATCTGCACCTAACGCATTATATCCAAGAGCCACATTTTCAATACCAGTATTTAATGCGTCACCTGCTAGACCACCAATTAAAGTGTTTAGAGTTCCTGTTGTTACTAATACCCCAGCATCATAACCCACTGCCACATTATAAGAATTTGTAGCCGAACTAAAGTTTTGAGTTTGTAAAGCACCACTACCAATCGCAACAGTTCGCCTACCTAAAGTATCTGAACTCAAAGCACTTTCTCCAACTGCCGTGTTTTCAAATGCCGCAGTCAAGGCATCACCTGCTAGACCACCAATTAAAGTGTTGTTAGTTCCTGTTGTTACATTACTACCTGCAACATATCCAACTGCTGTGTTATAATTGTTTCCGTCTACATTTTGACTACTTAGTGCATAATTACCAATAGCAACACTAGCTGTACCAGCATCTTCTGCATCTAAAGCACTAAAACCAATGGCAGTGTTGTGGTCACCAGTAGTCAAAGCCGTACCTGCTTCATCACCAACTACAGTATTATAATTACCACCACTTGCTATAGAGTTACCTGCATTGACACCTGCTCTAAAGTTTGATGTGCCACTTGTTGGAGTGCTTATTGAACCATCTGCTGCAATTTGTAATCTATCTGCACCTGCCGTTACAAACCTTAATATATCTGTTCCACCTCTATAGATACCCATATTAGTATCTGAATTAAAAGTAAGAGCAGGTGCTGAAGCTGATCCATCATCTAGTTGTAATGTACCACTTAAAACAAATTTATCATTAGTCTGGTCTAATTCTGCAAACTTTATCCACGCATCATTATCTTCATTTCTGATATACATAATGTTGTTTGTACTATCATACCACCACATATTCGCAAATGTTGTTGATGGCGCTGACGTTCCAGAATTATTTGTTGCTAATGCTTGTAATGCTGAATTTAAATCTGCTCTAAAAGCAGGGAAACCTTGATTGGCAATTGTGAAATCATTTTGTGACATATTTTATCCTCATGCTGCTAATTCTCCATAACCTCTTACGACATAATCAAAAGTCCTATCAACTGTCGCATTTGAACTATTAAAAAACTCAATCGTAAATCCTGTAGCACTTTTACTTGTTATAACATAATAATCACCACTTGTTAAGTTACTTGCAGAAATGCCTATACCCTCAATCTCTTTAAATGCAGGTGAAAATGTTATTGCTTTACCAGATGCGCTTGTTGTACTTGCAATATCTTTTTCAGAATAAACTCTTTCTGGCATATCTACAGTTACAGATAATTGTGTAACTTTTGGTGTTGCTTCTAAATCATTACTTAATAAAACTGCTCTAAATTTAAACCCTCTACCAATATAATCTCCCACATTAAATTTCTGAAATGCAGTATATGTTGGTGAGCCACTAGATGGATCATCTCTTGTTCTAGCTATTTGCAATTCAACATTAACATCTCCAAATGTGCTAACGTCACCATCAAATTGACCCTCACGATCATCAAAGTTTCCAGATGCATCATCAAATGTATTCACATAATCAACTCGTTCTGAAATAACTCTAGCACTTATTCTACTTGTATAAACTGCACCAACGTCTATAAATGTATCGAAATCATAAGTTCCAGAAGATTTAACAGAACCTGCTCCACCATCAAATGAACCTAATGCATCATCAAAATTTCCACTTGCGCTATCAAATAATCCAGTATCTAAAATCAAAGCGCTTCCAATATCTACAACATCTGTTTTAGAACCTGTAAAATTAGGATGTTGTGTTGATGTTGCAACTAAATTTAAACCCTTTAAATCATCTATTAATGTCACATTACTTGTTGCATTTGCAGAAGCAAGTCCAATTTTATCAACTGATCTAACAAAATAAGTTCCTGTCATAGCCGGAACAGTAATTGTGTTTGCAGGTCGTGAAACTTTGTCAATTAATGTAATTGCATTACTAAATATAGCACCAGATGTTAATGGTGAATGTCTGATAATATAATGTGATAAATCTAAATCAGCGACAGGTGTCCAACTTAAATGAGCTTCTGTTCCAATAATATTAACTTGAAAGTTTGTAACATCTGCAGGTGGTAATGTCTTTCCCACTACTTGATGCGATTGTGTCGTAAATGATGATCTAACATTTAAAGCATTAATTGCTCTTGCCCTTACATCATAAACAACACCATCTTCAACTGATAATAATTCATAACGACCAGTACCACCTTTACCCATAGTTACAAAATTTGCATCTGTTGATTTTTTAGCTTGCACTTCAAATTGAGAAACTGCGTTATTACTTGAACTTACTTCAGCTAATAAAACAGAAACGGCTTCTTCATTAACAATTCTTAATTCATCTGTAACTGTTAATCCCGGTGAAGCAACTGTTTTAGCATCAAATAATGTTGTGTTATCTAGAGCAAATGTTGTTTCTTCTGCATTCCAATCATAAACAGATGCACTTGTTTCTTTTAATAATAAATCAACACCCACAAAAGGTTGACCATTTGCATCTTGATCTAAAGCTAAAGACCATTTTGCAACCTCAAAAACCTTTGATGAAAACCCATAACGATCTAAATCAATCATTATAGTGTCACCAACTTGATATTTATAAGCACTTAGATTGCAAGGGAAAACCAAAGATAATTGTTGTCTGTTAGCAAATAAAGCTATTTTAGCTAATCTTTGTGCAATAGATGGTGAAATTGTATAAGGGAAATCTATATTAGCAAAAACTGTTTCATTATTATCTTCTGAAACAAATGTTGATGATGTAATTGTTGGATAATCAGTTGGTTTATAATCTTCTGCTGAATATACAAAAACACCTTTAACTGAATTAAATTGATCTCTGCGACTTTCTTTTGACTTAACACTTACGCCTGCTCTTAGATTGTCTTGTGTTAATGTATCAGATGGAGCTATATATGACGCTGCTTTTAATGCAAATTCGCCTGCCGTATAAGTGAAAGTTCCACCTAATGAAGTTAACATATTTTCTATAATAGATTTTGGTGTTTGATTTGTATCAAATGTACCACTCATTGTGTATCTATTTTCAACACTTTGGTTATTGACATTTGCTTCAGAAATACCTTGTGCTGCTTGATCTGTATAAGCAAAACCATCTGTCGTACGTATAGTCGTATAAGGAACTGGAAGTGTTCCAATTAATCTAAAATCAACTTCTTCTCCATTTAAATTAACTAATTCATCACATTCATTTGCTGCAGTTATAAAACTAGCATCATTTATTTCTGAAGAACTAACACCCAAACCATAATCAGTATCTAATAAATAATCCCTCATACATAATGCAGGGTTAGTTGAAAAATGTGTTGTGCTATCTCTTACATCAAAAACCTTTTTACCACATACCATTGCAGAAATATTAGGAATGCCATTTGGAAATACATCTTGATCGAACTCTAACCTTACATAAATGTAAGCTATTCCAGATAATTTATGGTCATTTGTCCATTTACCATCACTTTCAGATACTAATGTTGCATCTGCAGCTTGATCTGATGCACCTAAATGAAATTTTACTCTTACTTTATTTGCATAATCTCCAGATGTAATATTACCATCCCCATCAAATGCACTTAATCTGTCATCGTCTATATATATTGATGGTATATTTGTTACTTCATGTGATGCTAGAGCAATAACTAAATGTAAATATTTATTATTTTCAGTTGTTTCCATAAAAACTAGTGGACCGGAAACTTTAGAAATTCCATAAATAACTCTGCGATTAGTTATAGCTTGTTTGACCATCTGGTCACGATTAACAACACTTGCGCCTTGTGCGCCAAAACTACCACTAGGTTTGCCAGATAATGCACTTAATGCAATACTTCCTGCTAAAGATATAGCAAAACTTGTTGCGAATGATGAAGCTATTGCTGATGCAACTATAGTTCCAGTAACATAATAACCTATAGCAGTTGAAGCTGCTGCTCCTATTGCTGCTCCTACGACTACTGGTGGCATATTATATTCTCCAACAATCTATCGCATCATCAAGCGATAAAAAAATTAATCCATCTAAACTAACAACTGCAATTTTATTTCCTGTATAAATACCCAAAGCAATTCCCTCATCTGTATTTACACTCACTATATCACCTCTTGTGATTTTTTTCTTGTCTATTTTATCTAATTTTGCATCAACTGTTTTGACTAAATCACCCTCACCATATTTTTTTAGTGCCTTAAAAGAACCTAAAGCAGTTTTATATTTATTAAAAAATTCAGAAAATCTAGATTTATTAATTAAAATTTTTTCCCATTTAGCAGTAAATAAAGCACAATCATGTTCTCCCCATTTAAAAGGTTTATCTCTGCAATCTTCTAAATATCTAACTAATAGATTTTCCCAATTTGAAACTCTACTTTCCACCCCATTGCACCACTTTATCTGTTAAATCTGAAACAAAATCCAAACCTTTATCATTTGGAAAATTTATCTTCTGATCTTCTGGAGTGTATCGTCTAACTCTTGCTCTTTCTAAATCAATTAATCTACTTTCTAAAGTTAATGAAATTGAACAAGTGTCACCACTATCTTCAATCGTCATAACATCCATTCGACCATCAAATATTAAAGTAGGATCAGCGACAACTGAACCAGATGATAATGCACCTAAATATATTAATGCTTGTCTGCCTTGATAACTTTCAGTCAACGCTAATGAAACAATTGATGTTTGTATTCCATCTAAAGTAACTTGCGCACCTCTTGCTGCTATTTCAGATGTTTCTTCAACTGTACTGAAACCTAATAAAGTTCCTGCACCTGTATATAATTGTGAACCAAAAGTAATATCCCCATAACCTGTCCATAATGCAACTGTACCACTATCAAAGTTTAATTTTAATGCTAAAAATAATTCAACCTCTTTAGCTGATAATTGTGTCAACATATTTGAAGTAATTGATCTAGTCATTTATAAACTCTCTACTGCACCAAATGTTATCCCATATATAGATGCTTCATTAACATTCCAATTAACAACATTGTCATTTAATCTAAAAAGACCTCTTGCACTTGTAACAACAACAGTATCATTATCAGATGGTGATGATCTTAAATCTGGAAATAATGTTAGAGTTGTTTCTCCAGAGCCATTGGTGTTAACATTATCTAAAACTTTATATAATCTGGTTGTTGATCCAGAACCTAATTGAATATAATCACCCTTTAATAAATAACCTGTCTTATTAGCAGTTGCTCCATCAATAATTAATTGATCTCCTGTTTGACTTGCACCTTTTACTACTGGAGAACCGGCTGCTAATGATGCAGTTCCTCTAGGTGTTGTTGCTGATGGATCACCTAATGTAAATGTGCCATATGAACCTTTTAAACTAACAAGAAAAGAAATCCATTCTTCAGCATTCGCTCTTGCCATAGGTGGAAGCGTTATATCAGCTTCCCATCTTTGCCCAGACCACTTGTGGACTTGTTGTGAATAAGTAAAAGGTGATTGTGAAACTGCAACTGTATTTCTAGCAAAAAAAGACACTTGATGTATTCCTTTAATAGAAGTTCCAAAGTCTGGTGTGGCTAATGGATAAGATATAGCCATAATTAACCACCAAAAGCAGTTGCAAATGAACCACCCCTCTGTCTGCTTTCTAAGACTGCTTGTTTAGATGCTTGTGCTATTCGTGGCATTAGGTTTGCAATCTCCGTTCTAACTGTTTGTTGAACACCTGTAGTGACGTTAATGGTTTGATTAATTGTAACACCACCACCAGAACTTAATTGATTATTAGGTACGACTGTTCCTGTTCTTCCGGGTACAAATAATTCCGGTCCTTTCTCCCCAACAATATAAGGTGATCCACTTGTTGCAGTTCCACCTTTAGCCATAAATGTTGGAACAGTTGTGGCATTTGAAGAAGCAGTAAAGAAACTTCCTAATGCTCCTGCTAATGGTCCGGTGATTTGTTTTTGTATAGCAATTCTTATTAAATCAGAAATAATTGATCTTGCCATATCCTTAAATGCTTCTTTAGCTGATTTCGTGCCACTAATAACACCAACTAATGAATCCTCTAAAGATTTAATTCCCCTATCTCCAACGTCTTTAAATGACTGTTCTAATGCAGATAATTCTGGCTTCACTTCTTTAACAGTATCTGTAACTCTTTTAAAACCATTTATTGCAATTCTTAAAGGTGGATTTACTTTTTCTAAACTTTCTGAAGTTTTATCAAATGCACTAGAAATATTTCTTAAATTTTGTTCTAATTCTTGTCCAAATGTAAATTCATCAAATGGGTCTAATCCAACTAAATCAGCTAGTTTATTATAACCTTTAATAAAAACATTTAGAAAACTTCTTGCTCCTTTGATTGCGTTTGCAAAACCCTCGACAACAAAAACTGTTAAAAATTTAGCTAAGTTTGCTAATATAGGTAAAATAAAAGATGTTATTTTTTGCCCAAAACTAACAAAAGTTCTGCCTAATTTATCAAATAAATCATTAGCTTCTTCTACTGCCTTTGCATCTTCACTTGTTAATTGCAAAGTTACTGCATTAAATTCATCTCTTAATTTATTTAATTCAGATGAACCTGCTTGTAATGTATTGACTAAGTTAACTCCAGACCTACCAAATAAATCAAATGCAATTCTAACTTTATCTGCAGGGTCTTTTATAGCACTTAAACGATCTGAAACTTCATTTAATAATTCATTAGTTGGCTTTAAACTACCATCTGCATTAGTGACACTTAATCCTAATGCTTCAAATGCCTTAACTCCAACACCTAAACCAGTTGATGCTTCTGATATACTTCTGGAAAATCTTGTTAAACCTTTTTCAAGTTCTTCTGCACTCGCACCTGTTTGACTTGCTGCAAATTGTAATGTCTGTATTTGGTTAACTGTAAGACCTAAACGACTAGATGCTTTTGCTAAATTATCTATTTGTGTTGCAAATTGTTTTAATGCGACTGTAGCACCTAATCCAATTAAAGCACCCTTAACACTAACAATAGATTTGCCTATCCTGCCTAAACCACCACGAACACTTGCAAATGCTTGTCTTGTTTTATCAACTGCTGATAAGGTAACTTTAAGATTTTGATCTGCCATTCTCTAATACCTTAAAATATGCATACCATTCATTTATATCAGATAAAGTTAAATGTTCAACTTCATCAACTGTTTTGTGTAAGCGATCTGCCAAAGCTAATAAATTAAACCTTAACAAATCGCTTTTTAGTTTTTTTCTTGTTCCTCTACAGAAACAGTTTCACCAAACATTTTCGCAGAAACTTCTGCAATTATATTAACTTTTTCACTCATTAAAAATGGTTTATCTGATAATGAAAATGCTTTTTTGCCATCTTCAAGTTCAGCTTTTTCAATTATTAAATCAACCATTCCATCTACAGTCATATCATTTAGAAAGTTTTTATGCTTTCTCTGCAACTTATTGATATCACCTGCAGTAATTGCACTAGCATATAAAATTAATGGAGTATTATCTTCACCCCATTCTGGAACTTCAATAGTTCTTTTTTCTTTTATACGCCTATTTGCGATCTGTTCCCCTAATGACATAAATCACCTCTAAACAGTTGCTGCAGTGAGTGCGCCTGTGCCTTGTAAAGAGAAAGATGCTTCAACCATACCATCAAATGATGATGTGATTGTTCTTCCTGTTACAATCGCAGTACCAGAATAAAAAGTGTCACCACTTGTTGCACCCTCTGGATATACTGCTAAAGTTACAGATGCTCCAACTGCAAATGATACTTGACCATTTGTGTCTGTTTCATCCCAGAATACATCTACAGAACCACTAAATGTTTTTAATCCTGTTAGATATGTTCTTGAAGTGTCACCCATTGTTGTATCTTCAATGGTATCTGCACTTTCTTCTAAAGAAAAAGAACGAATTTCAGCGACTGTATTTGAGCCACTTTTAACTGTTCCCTCTGATCCTGCGTGTGTTGCCATTTTTATCTCCTTTAAGCTGCAGTTTCTACGTCATTTTCTAAGGTTCTATAAATCACCTCAACTGTAAAGCGACCAATAGCAATTGGTTGTTCACCATCACCACTATAGTCACCCTCAAAAGATGTTACTTGTGTATCTTTTGCAAGACTTCCAAAAGTAACATCTGATGCAATAGCTTCTTCAACTTCTACTGCAATTGTGTCAAGTGTATTATCATAGTTACTTGTCGCTTTAACATATGCCTCTACACCAATTTCTAAAACCCTACTTACTGATCTCGGTCTTGTTAATGTATCAAAAGTTGTCGCTTCTGACTTTGTAAATATACATAATCCCGGAAGATTATTACTTTCTAATGGATATATTCTCGATCTGAATACTCTTGTTCCTGTGGTCGTTAAATTAGTCAACCTTGTAACTATAGCATCTCTTATTTGATTTCTTAAATGTGCCACTAGTTTTTCTCTAATACAAAAGTTGTCATGCCTGTTCCATCGTCTTGAACTATCCTAATTGTATAAGCCACACCTAAAATTGTTATAGCATCACCCTCTGTAGCACTAGAAACATCATCAGTTCTACATAAAAATCGAGGTTGCTGAATTGCAACTCCCACACTACCACCTGCATCCACCTCTATAAATTCATTATCAAAAATACCAGTTATATTAGCAGCAGAACCACCTTGAACAGTATAGCTTGCAGTAGTTCCAAAATCATCTACTTCTAAGAATAATAATCGATCTGCTGCACTTTCTACTGCCATTATTCATCCTCTGGTGTATCTAATGCTTTAATTGCTCTGTTAATAATACTCTTTTTTGTTTTTTTAACTTTAGCTTCTTCTGCGAAACCTCTAGTAATTAATTTTGATGCAATGCGATCATCTAATTCATGTTCTTCACCTGCAAACATATTACCATTAGTTCCAACATAACATTTTTCTAAAATTTTTATTTTCATAAATACCTCGTAATAGTTAATGGAGGTGATCCGAAAACCACCTCCAATTTATTATGCTAATTAAGCAGTTGAGATTTCATCTGTCTTAGAAAATGATATTGCATTTCTTAATGCAACGTCAACTTCTTGCATAACACTTATAGTAACATCACCAGATTTTGAACCAGAATATGGATCAACTATGATTGATGGCGCTCCAAATAATCCCACCATTAATTGTGAGAAGTCACCAAAGATCATTGCTGATGCATCTGTTCCACCATCGCCCGGATTAAGGTCTGATGGCACGTTATTTGTGAACTCTGCCTTGTAGCCATAAATAGCATTCCAAGGATCATTCAATAACATTACACTATCAGAAGATGCCACTCTTACAGTATTAGCCATTTTAGCTTTTACTTTTGGATTAGTTAAGAAACCTAATGTATTTGCATTCACAACTCCATTATCTTCTTCAACTAGCTTCACAAGGTCTGTAATGTCTGCCCAAGTTAATGCTGCAACGTCTGTACCTGCAGAAATATCTAAATTATTCACATCTGAATTATTTAATATTCCAGTTGGTTGTCCAGAAGAACCAGAACCATTAATTGCATGATATTCAATCTTATCAGCAATAGAACGTAAAAGGTCATCTTGAACAATCTGCTCGATTGCAGGAACACTTTCTAACATTAATAGTCTAGACATAGTTGCGAATGCACCTAATGTTCTAGGTTGTAATGTTACACCTGCATCTGTTGGACTTTGGTCTGAAACATCTGCTGCTTCTTCAACAAATCCTGCTGATGCACCTGTTGCAATTTTAGGTATTCTAATTCTATTAGTTAGACCACCCATATAAGTAACACCTAAGTTTGACATTACTTGTTTTGCTCTTAGTGCTTCGATGAACAAGTCACCTCTTTGGATTGTTGGAACAAACTGATCTGTTACATTTTCACCAGAGATACCACCAGTTGCTGCAGTTGTCATAACGCCAGAACGCCAAGCAAAGTCTGGAACATACATCCCTTGTGACTGCTTACCAGTTCTTTTAGCTATTTCTTCAGACATTTCTTTTTCATAGCCTGCGTTTTTCCAATCACCTGTGACTTGTGCTTGTATCATTCTACCTAAAGAATAAGTTCTTTTTTCTTTAGCTGACTGTTCAATCACATTAACAGGAGTGTCTAGTGGCTTATCGTTTCCAATAACATCTAAAAGTTCACCTCTGAACTCTGCAATGTCAATTCCACGACTTAAAGCATCTTCACCTAAATCGGCTTTATTATGCTTTCTTGCTAAAGACATTATCTCTTTAGCATTTTTTGATGCTGATTTGGCTGCTTCTGCCCTTACTGCATCAAGATCGATATTTTCAGACATGTTATTCTCCTTTATCTGAATGGTTGATTTTAATGTTTCGGAACTAGAACGACCAACACCAACAAGACTTGACTGATCTGCAGGGATTGAAACAATACTAATTTCCATTGGTGTAGTTGCAACACGATAATAATCTTCTGGATCATCTTCACGTTCTACTTTTTTGTCGACACGATAACCTACAGAAATATTCTGTCTTATCCCATCAACAACATCATTGAACACTTCCGAACTCTTTTCACCTTTTCCAAAGCGAACAGATGCTCTTAATCTTCGAGCATTTTCGTCAAGTTCAACAGATTCTACAACTCCGATTTGCTTTTCCATATCGTGATCTAATAATAATGGCGCACGACCAGAGTTTAAAAATTCTAGGTTCATATTTTCTTTTGTATGATCCATTACTTCCATTCCAAATTGTCTTTTTACAGGTTCTTCACTAGATACTCCAACCCTAACAGTTCTACTTTCTTCATCTATAGTTTTGTCATCAAGGTGAATCGCTCTGTAATCTAATTTTATAGGCTCTTTTCTTCCATCTTCATGCTCCATCTTTTCTTCTTCTTCTTTATCGTGATAAGAATTTTCTTCAGTCATTTCTTCAGATGGCATTTCTTTATGCTTTTCAAATACAATTGTAACTGTTTCATCAGTTTCTTGTACATCTACAACATGACGATTTTCCATTTCAGCACCTCTTTCGTTATCTTTTAGGAATGTATCATAATTTTCACTATTTGTTAAGTTCACTTCATTTCTTTCATCTTCTGTTTTCATTGGATGACCCTCTGGTAATAAATCAGTATCATGTTTCCCACTTCTATATTTGCCATTTCTAACTGCAAATAAAAATGAATTTACTCTTGCCATTGCCCATTGTTCTTCTGAACTAACAGATGGTCTTACAGATTGTGGATTAGTATTGTATGCTCCAATACCTCTTTTATAAACTTTAGCTAACATTCCTAAAGTTACCTTTTTAGATTTAGTATCACCATATTCATCATTATGTTCTTCTACTTTGTTTTCTAAAGCAGTTATTGTTTTATCTGGAAAATCATCCTCAATTGCTCTTGTTGCATCTTCATCAATCTTGTCCAATTGTCTATCCTTTCCTCTTGCCCAACTTTGACCAACATCACCACCCCACAATGCCCAAGCAATTCTTCCTGCAGATGGATAACCATCTTCACCTTGAGAAAATCCCTCGCCCTCTTTATCCACTTCATGCCTTGAAAAAAAACTATGCATACGTCTAACAGTTCTTGCTGATAGTTCTTGTTTGTTAACTAATTGTCTTGCTCTAGCAACACCTACGGCAGTTCCACCACGACCAAATTCTGCTCTCCAATCTAATCCTCTTTTTGCTTCTTCTGCCATTGCATCAGTAGGAGTTAGATTAATATCTTCTCCTTTATACTTCGCCATCATCATCTCCACCAGTTACCTCTGGTTCAGCAGGAAACTTTTGACCAAATGGTTCAAATGCCATAGATAAATCAAACTGTTTAGCCATTTCTTTATCACGATTAATCTGACTAAATGTTTCTTCTACATCACGACCATAATGTGCTGCAACATCTTGATGGGATAATATACCATTCTGTAATCCAACAACTGCAGCATTTATTTCTTTTAATGGGTCAATCCAATTCCAACCACGACCCCTAAAAGAAGTATTATCGAAAAATTTATCAAATTTATTTGATGGAATTGGTATTGTTCCAAAATCCATTGCTGAAGATAACCAATCTTTGAAGATAACTTCTGCAAAATGTTGCACCATAAATTCTTGCAAAGACCTATAACCATCTCTTTCATCTAATGCTCCTTGTCTTATTGAACTATAATTAACAGAAGATAAATCACTTGATAAAGCTGCA
>CAACVD010001217.1_pt1 | contig 12356 bp, 11 predicted proteins | sample 2381771 | NCBI WGS metagenome assembly CAACVD01 (sample SAMEA5211965, study PRJEB30684) | marine metagenome | biome: Marine; feature: Epipelagic; material: Water | collected 2015-10-15 | depth 15 m | reverse complement strand
TGCAATAATTAAAGAGGAACTCTCCAAGCTCAATGAAGAAAGAGCAAACACGAGAGAAAGCCTGCGTTCTTTGATGAACGAAAGATATGACAAAATGCTTAGAAAGCTCTGGAGAAACTCTGGAGTAGATGATGATGACTCAGATGTTGATATCCCGCTGTTGGACAGAGTCTTTCGTGTTCTTGACGCCCAAACCAAACTTAACGGACTTGACGCCATAACAGACAAAGAAGAAGCCGCTTTGGCTTTACAAAGTGGGGGATCAAGGCTCGCACTTCTAGTATTAAAATATTTACCAGAAGAAAAAAGAGCAGAGTTTATGGATAACATTAGACAAATGGTATCGGCAGAACATTCGAAGCCGATCGAGTTTATTGATCAGGAACAAGCATGAACAATCCAATGCCAAAGAAAAAAGTACAACCCAAAACCAAGGTTGCAAAAAAACCAGTTGAGGTCAGCACTCATGACTGGTTGCCATCAAAATATAAGTTTTCAGATGACGCAGTCACCGCGTGTTGGTGCGAACGGCGTCGCGCTGAATCAGGTATAGGTCTGAGATTCATCATTATCAAATCCAACTGCGAGGCAGATGAACTTGATGGCGATTGGAAACAACTTATCACAGATGCACAGCGTGCTGGCTTTTACTTGGAAGTGCACGGAAAAAGCGTTATGACTATGTTCAGACAAATCGAACCTGAAAAAGGCAAGGACAGACCTGAATTGCCCTTCGAGGTCAAACTCGTCTAAGTTCTGTTAAATCTGAACACCATCCCGTATACGTCAAACGTGCTGAAGTTAACATCTATATTGGTCTGTAAAACACCAGTCCCATAATTAAAAACTTTAAACCCCAACGATATACGTCTGTGTTGACTCACGCTTCTTTGCCTGAATCTTTGCCGATCAGTTTGAGAACCCACATCAGTGTTCAAGTCATTTCCTGAACCGTCCCCATCAGACGTTCCTGCAGGATTTACTGGATGCCTTTGCGCAAGCAGACGTTGACTGTCGATGATGGGGTTGCAGTTGTTACCATCCTTCACGAAGTAGTAATCATCACCCTGGGGAAATGAACCGAACAGACCCTCACGTTCGGCTGCGTTCCCGCTTGTTGGTGTTGGAAAGCCATCCCCTGCCTGTGGTTGATAAAAAGAAATCGCGTTATTCAAACCGGTGTAGTAAACAGGCACGTGTAAATATCTACCAGCAATAACTGGTATATGGATATCGTTTGGTGCAGGAGGAAATACACGGACTCCTCCGCTTGCGTTTACCTCATTAACACGAAGGTGAAATTCAGGTGTTGAGGTGGTGCTGCCAGAGTAGGATAATTCAGTTGATGGATACTCAATGGTGCTCCCCCTGGTTATCGAACTGATGACCATACCAATACCAGTAATAATATTTGAAGTGTGGGTCTCTCCAGCCCCTGTTGAAAATTGCAAACTATCGTTGCTGGTTACTGAAAATTTCTGAGTTCTGTGCAGCAATCCCATTGGACCACCTGCGGATGCCATGAAATTGCCATGGAAGTTCTCCATAGCCAAACGGGTGGCACCTTGAGATTGGCCGCTTAGATAAGCCATCCTTGAGGCTTGATTGAAATGATATTCTTCTATAGATGCCATCAATAATCCAAGTAAGTTACATGACCATATAAATCGAACATTTTGAAGTTCATGAATTGGGTTTGACTGCCACCGCCAAAATTACCATTGTTGTTGAAGCTTTGTTCAGTGATACCCGCAGTCTGGAACTCAACAAATATATTTTGTGCACCTGCTTGGTTGCCAGAATAATTGGGCAGATCTCCACTAATAGTTGAGACATCCTCGCTTACCCATGGAAAATTCAAGGCTGCATCAAAATAGGAGTTTGCAAATGCGCCTGGCTTACCACGCAAATCGGTAACGAACGAACCACCAGTAGAGTTCGTAGTTGTCGTATCTCGATCGGCACGGTATCCAAGGTAACCACCAGGAAAAGAACTCTGGGCATTGTGGCCTATTTCACCATTCGTGCCCTGACTGTTTGTGCCCAAAGGAATGTAGAAGTAATTTTGACCTGCAAGTTGCTGTCGTCCGTAGACGACACGACCTTTGGTCGTACCAGATCCTATTGCACAGCTGTTGGGCGAATCATCCAAAGTATTGCCTATCACCAAATAGTTGATAGGACTTGTATCGGCCGACGGGTTATAGAAGTTCACGTAACTGATTGGTGTTGTAAAATCTGCAGGGGCACCGGAGATACCTGCTTTGACTCTCACCCCAAACAACAAGTCGCTCAAAATCCCATTCACATCACCATCTAAGATGAAGCCGATACCTGTGATATTCAGTTGAGTGCCGGTCTCGCTTCTTGGAAAAAGCGATCTAACAAACTGCACACCAGTCCCAGACTGAGGAATAACTTGAAAATCAGACCATCTCTGAAGCAAAGTATGGTATCTGCTGGTGTGAAACTTATAGATCTTTCCCATGTAATAGTTGTGCAGTGAATCCCAAGAGGTCAACCCCACATTTTGATCATCTGGTTTGTGCCAGTTGAATCGACCAGATGAAGATCTGTGAGGGGTGACGTCTCGAATACTTATGTCGCTTCTTGAAAGTGCCATCACAGATACTCCGCTACACCACAACCATACAGTTCTGCGGTGATAACTTTCAGGGTAGTACTATTTGAATTTGTGAATCCCAATCTAACAACTGTACCTGCTGTCTGCGTATCTTGATATTGGAATTTGGGATCGGTGATACCTTCATTGACTGCAGCCAAGTCAAAAACAAGTTTTGTCGGGTAGACATATCCTCGATATGCGGTGTCAACTCTCGTGGTGGCAGATCTGGTGCCCCAATCTGGGGGGTTCATCGGCCAACTTCCAACATTTTCAATAAGAGATGTGCCTGAAGTTGTAGGCAAAGTTATGTTCGAATTTCTGTTGTGAACAGACATATAAAGATTGACCAGGTTCTCCGGCTGATATCTGCCCTCTGAAAACAAGTCAACCTCTTGAATTATCCTGGTCGCATTGCCACCTTTTTGAACATCGACAAATAGTTTGTGAACCCCCGAGGTTCTGCCTTTGTTGTTGTAACACTGTATTCTTAAAAAACAGGGTGCAACAATTCCTTTCACGCCGCTCATGTCTAACAACGGAACAAGAGTTCCGTTACCCATATTGAAATTGCTTACTCTTGCCAGCAAGGAATATGGTGTGCCAAAGGCTTGATTCCACGATGAGAACAGCTGGCTTTCGTGTTGCTCATGCCAATCAGTATTTGAACTTGAGATTGACGTGTTTAAAAACTCACCATATCTATATTCGGTCATTGTAGTTTATAACCTCTTCCGTACACGGTTGTCAGTGTACTGTCCCAGTGAGACACAGGCACACTTCCTATGCCGTTTGATGGTGTGATAAACTGCAAATCTTTTGTGCCTGTGAATCGGCCGTTTGAAGTGTTCGTCAGATTCTGGCAAGGATCAGCATGGCTTAGGACACCGTCAACACTGGTGTCTGTAGGACCAACGAAAGCCGTGGTCCTGCGTCCGTTTTGATCTTCAAGACAGATGCTGATGTAACTGCAGATATGGGGCACGGGAGTAAAGCCGTTGGTGACAGCAACATCTTCATCAAGAATCCTTGTGCTATTAAAAAACAAGTTAAGAGCATCTGTATTTGTCCCGAACTTCGAGTTGAATGCGGCTCTTATTTCTGTGGGAGTAAATGTCTCGAATATGGAACCTGAGGCTCTTTGACCAACTGTGCCTGTTTTGGTAACCAAATTCACCAGGTTGTAGTCAAGACCGTCGACTACGCTGAACCGAAAGCCTCCTAAGTTCCCAAGAAATAGTGGGAAATATCCGTGATACAAAGTCACTGCATACTTGACTTCTAACGGATCACCATTTTGGCCCGATCCATATGTTCTTGTGTCTGCAAAGTTGCCCTCTTGGATGCCATAACCTTTCTCATCCGGTACTGGTTGACTTTGACCAAATCTTGGCAGTCCAATCTCGACAATCAAGTCTGACCAATATTTTTCAATTAAAGCGTCGTCGTAGTTGATCACAGGATTGTTACCCGTTGGGAAACCTGTCTTACCCCCTGATTTTGCAATTTTCCAAATGCCAGGCATCAACGAAAGCCTTGTATCTGGCGTGGTCAATGCGGCTGAAGTAGGTTTGTGAGCAGTGACGCTGGTGTCTTGACGCAGTCGTGCTGAACTTAGATACGGAGATGAAACAGCAGATCCGGCACGCACGTATGGAATATCAACAAGTTTTGTTGTGACAAAGTTGGTATATCTGCCATCCTCAACAGCACCGTCGGTGAGGGTGTCAACGGGCACAAAGAGATTAGATTGGCTGCCGCAATTGTCCTCGTCATTGCATGGAACAGACTCGAACTCCAACGTTGAGCCGGCAAACTCAGAGGTGTAATTAGCGCCTTGTTCTCTGGTGCCCCCCAAGGGTATCAAGAACGCATTGTTGTCTGAGACGGCGTCCAGCCTATCTATGATCCCTCCAGACACTGCAGAGTCATCTATAAGACCTGTATGGTATGAAAGCAAATCGCCTTTGACAGCGGTACCTACGGCTTTGTTGAAGAAGCAACCCTTCGGGAAAATGGAGTTTGTTCTGCCCAAGAGAACAGATCTAAAACTACCAACAAAACCGTTTGACTCACCAAATCCAACAGCCGACCTTGCGAACAAAACTTGTTGTGAATCTCTATGAAGTATGGGCTGATCTCCGCTGAACCACCCTCTTCTGCCAGTTTCATTGTTGATCACCTCAATGTTGACCAAATCTTGGGCGTGACCGTTGTCAAAGATTGTGCCGTTCACATCTAATTGATAAAGAATCTGATGTCTCGGTTGTGTGGGAGGTATGACAATAGCATCTATATTGTCTCCCCCAGGCACGCTTGGGTTGCTCATGTTTCTTGGTGCCAATGTGCCAGAGCCTATCCCGCCTTTTCGGTAATACAGTTCGTTAGTAGCGAGTTCTTTGTCAAAAGCAGATCTCAAAACAACGACGTTACTGTTGGGTGCCCCGTTCCGGATGTCGAAATGTACTGGGAGGACCAAAGGTCTGACATATAGGTCCGGATCAATTTGAACAGGTCTGTCTTTCTCGCAATTGTTCGTGCACCCGCCCTCGGCCTCAAGTTCACAGCATGATTTGCCAGCCGTAAATATAGGAGTTTCTACACCACTGTTTTCCAAACATGTAACTTCGTCGGATTCAAAGCATTGAGTTTTGTCGCCGACGCAATAACAGCATGCCCCAAAATCTTCGTGGACAGTGCAACAATATTCATCATCATCTACCGGACAAGTTGTTCTTGTATTAACAAAGGTGTATCCGTCAGGGCAGACGCCACTTCTTGATTCCAAGCATTCTGGCTGCAAGCCTTTGCCGCAGCAGATGCCGACGACTGGTGCCTCGCATTCAATACCGTTGGGTTCTGTCGTCTCGTCGAAGCACAGATTGTCGGGATCAAAGTTGCCACCGATCGCTTCGCAGTCATTGAATGTTGTGTTACTGCAGACTCCGTCAGACTGACAACAAGATCCAATCTGAGGAGTGGGACAGAAGCCTTGCGCACAGTTGGTCCCTGGACCTTGTGGAACACCATTCACTCCGTCAATCTGTGCCTTCAAACACTGTGAAGGTGTGAGATCTTCGCAAATACCTGTCAAGCCAAAGCAACATGCCACGGGCTCCTCGCCCTTGGGTTCTGGGTTTGTGCAGTCATCGTTTGCACAAGGGCTTGGCACACCTCCAACACCTCCATCTTCGAAAATGTCAGGACAAAAATCTGCTGCACTTGCGAAAGGTTTGGTTGGGTCAACTACTGGCACACTTCCGTCGGGACATTTGAATGGCCCCGGTGGCTCCTCGCCAGCATCATTCTCATATTCAAGCACGGGAACCAGGAAGGGGTCGGTGTATGCAGTTACCTTGACTTTTGGAGAGTTGAAGTCATATTCAACTTTTGAAATTCTCAACCCTCCAAACGCGGGCAGATTGACAAGAAGTCCAGGGCGTAGCACCCGACCATCTCGTGCTGTTGTAAATGTGACAGAATACTGAAGGCTGAAAATTTCTTGAGCCCTACGGTACGCAACCCTGTTGGCAATAGTGTCCTGCGTAATTACTTTCAGATCTATCTTGTCTCGTTTTTTACTGCCTCTATATTGAGAAAATCCATCTTGTTCTACGTTGATAGTGTCTTGATCAAAACCAACCTTGTTCGATAAATATTGAAACTCTACAGACCTTGGCCTGAATGGTTCTGCGTTTACTTCAATTTGTTCAATAGGTGGTGACAGCCCGTCCTCATCAAGAGTCAGTGCGGAGTCACCTTGTCTGATAAGTGAGAAATGTAATAAGCCATTTACTTCGCTTGTAACAATGCCGCAATCATCAAATATTTCTTGGACAAGATCTGCGGCCTTTTCGCCATCGGCCGTGTTTATATTTATAAACAGACCTTCGCTTGCCAATGCAACTCCGATTGTGTTCAGAGAAGTTTTGTCGATCTTTTCCTTAGGCATCCCAACGCCGTAAGGATATTTACCTGTCAGCAACACCCATATTGCGTAAGCAGGATTGACACCACCCCCACCGTCAAAAAGATCAGGAGATGCTGCGGCAAAACTAAACTCAGGTGGCAAATCTTCTTGCGCGATTGGCAGCACTGTGACATCGGCTTCAATTCTTCCCCACCGAGCCTGTGGTCCCATGTAAAAATAATCAAAGATTACAAATACCAAGTTGGGCCACGTAGGAACGTTACGGTTCTCATCAAGATTGATGAAGCCCATGCGTTGAGCAACCAACTTGTAGGTGGTCTGGGAACGATCGTATTCGGTGTTGTTGCCAAAGTACGGACGTAAGTTTGCCAAGCTGCTGATAGAGCCTGGTGCGTTGTATTGGACCGATCTGCCCGATCCAGTTGTCGTCTTTGCGATTGGGGCGTTAAGAATTGTTTTGCCATCAACGTAAATCTGATTGATGGAGTGAGCGCATCCAATATTCAACGCAACCATGCCCCGCTCAAGGAAGGTGTCTATTTGTTCTTTATCATCACCGAATGGACCAACTCTCGCACCACCACTGAAGCCCTCGCCACCCTGTGTGCCTTCGTCGTAATCATTGAGTTGATCAGCATCAACACCCCTTTTGATTCTGTCCCCTCTCCAGAGTATTGACCCACCGACTCTGTGTCTGCCGATCACGATCGGTAGATATCCACCTCGCGCTGTAACTTGAGTCGGACCTGGCTTTGGTTTTTTCTGGTCCAAAAGCCCAAGCAGCAGGATGCCCGCAGCGAGGAGGCCAAGACCTACCAAGAAAAGTGGGACAAATGCAAGAGTTGGCTCATATAACATCAGTGAAAGACCTCGCAAGCTTTTGGTCTGTAAACCTGCACCCTGCTATTGTAATTGAACTTTGCCCAACTATAGGATCTGATGCGATTTCTAAATCTGTGGTTCGCCTCCCAAAGCATGCCATCTGGGCCGACAAAAACGCCATGCCCGTATCCCTTATTCTGGTTGATGAGCAGGGCGTCACCGCACTTCGCGATTCTGTGAATGTTGTGTTTTGCAGCCGGCACAAATGAACCAGGCCATCTCTTGGAGTAAAAATCGACAAGTCGCTTTGCGAAAGAAATGCGGCCGACGCAGGCAAAACTCGGCATATATTCGTCTGGCTCCAAGCCATGAATCCAATCAAGAATAAAGGTTACAAATGGCATGCAGTTGACCGCTTCTGCCGCCTGACTCTCCGTCCAACTGTGTAGATACTTTTGGAGACTTTCGATATCGACTTGATCTGGTCTTATTGGATACATCAAAAGCCCAGTCGCAAAGTCCCTTTTTTGATTATCACATTTTGACCTGAACTTACCGAAAGTTGCGGTATGTTGCGGAAGAACAGAAGATTGCCTCCGCTTGCGGCATCGTAGATACCGATGGCTCTAATTACAGTCGTTTGAGCAGAGGCACCGAAGTCAATTTTTGAGGTGTTTGTCATGACGCCACTTACCGGTGCGTCAAAAGCCACGACGAGGCGGCCAGCACTCCTGATATTCGTGGTTATTTCTGTGCCACCGCTTCCAGCCCGAGTGGGGTCGCCATTTAAAAATCCAACATAAACTGCTGAAATCCCAGTAAACGCGGTATTTCTGAGAACATTCAGAACTTTGTTTGCGGTGTAATTTGTAATTGCATCTGCGTTGGTCATGATTGAGGAGGCCTAAATCTATATGTGTGGTTACTAGGGAGCTTGTTTTTCAAACCCCATTTGTGTGCAAGATAACCTTCAAGTTTGGATCTGTTGGTATCTGAGAGCGTGCCAACGCCTATCAGGGTTTCAGCCAAGTCCATATCTGTATCCAAACCGCCCGTGGATGTGGCACCAACTCTGAAGTCTCCGTCGTTGTCTAGATTTCCGTTGTTGATCTTTGAGCCATTGTCAGTCGTGAATGCGGTACCGTCAAAGTTGCCGGTAATCACACCACCGGTTCTTCTGCAAACAACTATGTGATAACTGCCGTCAATCACAGAATCTTGACGGATGTTGTTAGTTGTAACACCTAATGTTTGTGGTCGGAAGATCAAGTTAGATCCTGAGATGAACAAGTTGAGGCCTCGGGTGCCGCTTGTCGCTTTGGTCATCAAGAATTGTGTTGAGGTTGAAGAAGTGAACTTTGCCACCATGGCAATGAAGAAATCACCTGCACCCGGTTCAAAATCACCACCCAAGTCGGCGTTAAGAAGGTTGTCACCTGGAGAAACATCTTTGTCAAACCTCAAAACAGGCAAAGAGTTGATTTCGTTTGTTTGATAAGACGGATCAGCACCCGATTGAGTTTGAGTCAGGGTGTTACCGTTACCGGAAGAGTCGACCCAAGAATCAACGTCATCGCCATCTGACTTACCGGTGATCGCGTCCGCTTGATACCAACCGGAAAGCGTGAGTGAATCAGGGGTCCATTCTCTCACTATGACCGCGTCCATAAATGGTGCTTTACGGATGACAGCTGAGACTGGCGTTGTCACGCTTCGCTCGATCGCTTGGAATCCAACAACAACTGGTGCCGATTCTGCGGTTGGATTGTACTCGGGCATAGCAATCCCAAACCCACCAAAATGTTCGATGTTGTTTACTGCATTATCTGTGCCGTTGATTTTTTTCTGACAAACCGTTCGTATCTTTGAACAGCCCTCATGAACTGTCACGGTTTGACTATCCCATGTGTACTTTGAGTTGGCCGGTGCGGCCTCATATAGATTCAGAACCAATGCAGACGCATCTGTTGAACTGACTGATCTGATGGGCAAGTTGAGGTTGTCTTTCGAAACGTAACCTTGGTTGAAAAAGTCCACGTCAAGGGCAGCAATGACTGGTGAAATGCCTCCAGACTCTGGGGCACCGCTTATGTTTACTGTAATGCTGAAACCACTGATGCTCGTGACAGTGCCAGCAAACGTATGCTTTGTCGCTTTACAGTTGTCATCCCCAAACATCCAAGTGCAATAGTTTGTCGCGGTCACACCCAGCACGTGATCTTCCAAAACAGACTTGTGTTTTGCAAATGAACAGATCGCAAGATTTGCTTTACCCCTTGCTCTCCATTTGATATTTTTCAAAATACCTGCCGTGCGAAGTGTCTTGGTGATCACCGATGGGTTCGAAAAATCAACTTGGTAAACCTCAACCTCGACTTCTGGATGTTGACCCAGGATCCTTGCAGCGATTGGCATCTTGTCAGCAGTAATTGTTATTTCAAAATCTTCTGAATTTGTGGTCCCGTTGAACCCTTCCTTCATCTTAAAATCCATCGCAGCGCAGGCTGTATAAACCTGAGAATCAATGGTCATATCAGAGGTGGATCTAACATAGTAAGTCGTAAATGCATACGACCCACCACTTGATAATCCAGACTTGAATATCAAGGCAAATGTTTCAGAATGCTGTGGTTTTACAAAGGTTCCTGACATCACCATTTACCAATCGGGCAGGTCTCTTTCTTCAAACGGGTCTTGGCCCAAAGGTAACACCCACACGACATGCATCTCCCGAAATCATTGAGCTCACATGACTGACATGTATCTCTACGAGTTTGAAGAACTTCAAGACTCACATCATCAATCCCAAGTTCGGCACTCGCAAGTTTGACTGCACCTTTTACCTTGTCAACTATTGAAGTCTTAGGGGGTGGGGGGGGGGGAGTTTTTTCTCTTTGTCTTTCTTCTTTTTACAGCCACACCCCTTCTTGTCTGTTGCGTTTTGATCCCTAGTTTCTGGGGTCTCCATATTTACCCCAGTTTGATCATCTGGTTTCAAGTGAGTATTCAAAACCGGTATCCACTCAGGGACCTCAGGCAAAATCAAGACTTGATCATTTTCACTATTGAGCCTGATGTTTCGCATACCGTCTTTGGTCAAGATCTGGATCCATATAAACCTCTGGTCTGCTTCTAATTTATATTTCAAGCCGTTATTGATCTGACGGTACATGTGCCACTCGCTGTTTTTGTTACAAAAAAGTCACCATTGAATAGTAATTCGTCGAGAACTTCACCTGCTGAAAGTTGATATCCAGTGGTAGAAGTTACACCTTCATTGCCTATAAAACAATCAATGGAAGAACTATTTTGTAACAGTCCTCCGAAATTTGTTTTGAATGAAAAGTTGAGTTCAGTGTTGTTGGCAGTAAAGCCAAAACCATCGTTCATAAGAAAAGTTGGTCTATTTGAAAGGCTTGCTTGAAGTTCAAGGGTGCCAGTCGCAGAGTTCCCAACAGTGCCAAAAACGATGGGTGTTCGTAGATTGACGTCATTTGAAACCTGGACTTTGCCAAAAGAAGCAGTATCAGTCGCAGGACTTCGTTCTACAACAAATGGATTGGCGATGCTGCCGTTACCAGCCATTTCAAAAACTGTTTTCTGACCGATGCCATTGGTGGTTTCAAACACCTTTCGCTTGTTTGGCACACCTGTATTTTTCCTTGTTCTGCCCATTATGAACCTATGAAGCAGGCCTTATCGCCAGAAGAGGTGTCAGAAATGATAAAAATTGAAGCCAAGTTGTCGACCTTAATCACTGGCGTAGTGTTCCCGACAGATGCAAGCTTGTAACCAGTTGTGTTACTTACACCAGTGACACCGACATAAAGGGGGCCTGTGCCACTCATAAATTTTACGGTCACACCATATTTCAAGGCCGTGGAAGATCCCAGAGTAGCGGCGGAGTTGGTGACAGACTTCTGCCCTACAACCAAGGCGCTGGTCGTCGATTGCTCTACGACAACTTTGCCGATTGACTCAGTGGATGCAACAAGCTTGGTTTTTTGGATAAAAGGGTCCGCAGAGGTCCCTGCACCAGAGGCAACTTCAAAGTGCTTCACAGCACCGGCGGCATCAGTAACTTTGTATGAGGTCATATCTTCTATACATTAACTATTGTGAAATTAAATTGAGCCGCCCCTGAGAATTTTGTTAGACCAAAATCAAGGCCAGCAGGCAAAGTAAACGGGTTTGGACAGGTCCCACATGCGTTTCCACCAGGGCAAGCACCGAAAACATCGTAACCCACGAGTCTGTATTCAATGAAAGGATGTTGTCTGGTCAACAACTCTTGTCTACAACCACAGAATCGGACATCGCAACATTCGCATGAACAAGGGGAGATCTCAGGGCAGTATGGGCAATCATCCCCGCCGGCGGGGCTACCTAGCCCGTCATTGCAACATGTCGATGGATCCGCCGTCTCACTGCACGCGTTCCCTGATTGCGCAGAGTTGGCCCTACAGCATGGCGTAGTCCCATCATTGTTGTAGTAAAATTCTATTGTTGTTTCGGAGAATTCGTTGAAGCCTTGACAGACCGGGCCGAAATCTGGGACTTGATCGCCCTCACCACCATCAGGAACATCTTGCGGAAAACAGTCTCCCCCGCAACTCAAACCATATGACTCTCCATTGCTTTGTCGTCCACCCCTGTACCAGTTGACAAAGTCGCTCCACGCAGTGGAATTCTCCACTGTTGATTCAACGCCGTTTGTCTTTTTGATTGCAAGTCCTTCATATGGCATAAATCTCTGCAAACCTGCCTCAGCCTGTGGCAGCCATTGAACAAATACCTGATATTCAATAGTGTCGCCGCCAAAATTCTGACTTCTGTATTCAAATCCAAAAACTATTTTTTTCAAAACATCTGCTGTGCAGTTTTCATCTCTTGCTATTGCTTGTGTTGTACGGCCGAAAGCGACAGCACCGCAGGTGCTCCCAACACCTCGAACATTGGAACATCCGGTCCTGGTTGGCA
>CAACVD010001216.1_pt1 | contig 12364 bp, 18 predicted proteins | sample 2381771 | NCBI WGS metagenome assembly CAACVD01 (sample SAMEA5211965, study PRJEB30684) | marine metagenome | biome: Marine; feature: Epipelagic; material: Water | collected 2015-10-15 | depth 15 m | reverse complement strand
TATCTGATAGATCAGGTATGGAGTTTCCATATAAAGAAATGGTTAGAGAATGGAATGGATCGTTCGTGCACGTATCAGAGTTTGAACCAAAACAACCACAATTAGAACCAAAACCTATGAACGGTGATTCTATATCTTTACGTAATGTAAGACCTGATAGAATAGAAACAGCAGTTCCTAATCTTTTACCTTCAAATGCTTTTACTATTACTAATGGATCAACAACTGTGTCAGTTAATGAACCAAATCATGGTAGATCAACAAGTGATACTGTTAGATTTAGAGATGCTTCTAATATTGCAAATTTACCTGCAGCAACAATAAATGCATCTGGAGGGTATACAATTACTAAAGTTAATGATAATAATTATACTTTTAGTTCTGGAGTTACAGCTTCAGTAACATTAGAAGGAGGAGGTGACATAGCTTCAGCAGGGCCAGTCACAGTAACAGCATGATAAAAAAATTAATTAGTAAATTATTTGGTATTAAAGAATGCGCTTGTCCTAAAGATGAGCCTTTAGTTTTACAAGAACAAACACCAATTGAAAAACCAAAACATTGTGATGGACATTTAAGATTTAGAAAAAATTGCATTGCATGTAAGGAGGCTATAGCATAATGGCAGGATTAAGTGCATCAGGATTAAAAACTCAAATAAGAAGTTATACTGAAACAGATTCAAATGTTTTATCAGATAGTGTTTTAGAAAATATTATTTTAAATGCACAGTATAGAATCTTTAGAGATGTACCTATTGATGCAGATAGAAAACAACAATCAGGTAATTTAGTGACCGGACAAGAAACAATTAATGCTCCAGCAGGAGCAGTTTTTATTAGAGGTATACAAGTCTATGATTCAACATCAGCTATAACTGGTCCCAATGTTTGGCTAGAAAAAAAAGATATTACGTATTTACAGGAGTATATTTCTTCAACGGCATCAGCTAAAAGAGGTCAACCTAAATATTATGCTATGTTTGGAGGTGGCACAGGAGAGTCTGACACCACATCTGGAAGAATGATGTTTGCCCCAGTTCCTGATACGACATATAAGTTTAGAGTGCACTACAACGCAGCTCCTGCATTATTAGAAAATAACGATACAAATTATATTAGTCTTAACTTTCCAAATGGTCTATTATATTGTTGTCTATCAGAGGCGTATGGATTTTTAAAAGGCCCAATTGATATGTTGACACTATATGAAAATAAGTATAAACAAGAGGTACAGAAGTTTGCTAACGAACAAGTTGGTAGAAGACGAAGAGATGACTACACTGATGGCGCTGTTCGTATACCAGTAAACTCAGCAAACCCGTAGGAGATAAATTATGGCAATAACATCGGCAATTTGTAACAGCTTTAAACAAGAAATTTTAGTTGGAACACACAATCTTACTGCATCGTCAGGAAATACTTTTAAAATAGCTTTATTTACTAGCTCAGCATCTTTAGGTGCTAGCACAACAGCTTATTCAACATCAAATGAAATTACAAACACATCTGGGTCTGCATATAGTGCAGGTGGGGCTACTTTAACAAGCGTAACTCCAACTCTTGATTCATCGACTGCAGTTTGTGATTTTGCTGATGTTAGTTTTACTTCTGCAACTTTTACAGCTAACGGTGCTTTAATTTATAACGATACACAATCTGATAAAGCTGTTGCGGTAATAGCTTTCGGTGGTGATAAAACTGTAACAAGTGGAACTTTTACAATTCAATTTCCAACAGCAGACGCCTCTAACGCAATAATTAGAATAGCGTAAGGAGTAGCAACGGATGTCCGTTGATAGAACTTTTACAGTAACGGTGGTTAGCACCGATAGTGGTAATAAATATTTTATCGATGGTGTTCAACAAGCTACTTTAGAATTAGTTGAAGGCGCAACTTTTAGATTTGATCAATCAGATTCATCTAATGGAGGTCATCCATTAAGACTTTCTACAACAAGCAACGGTACACATTCTGGAGGAAGTGAATATACAACTAACGTAACAACTAATGGAACTCCAGGATCATCTGGAGCTTACACTCAAATTCAAGTAGCAGCTTCCGCACCAACATTATATTATTATTGTACTAATCACTCAGGAATGGGTGGACAAGCAAACACTCCTAGTGTTGATGTTTGGGGTGCAGGTAATTGGAGCGCAAACCGTTGGGGTATAAGTGAAATTTTTACAACTGGTTGGGGTTCAAAATCATGGGACTCATCAGGTTCGTGGGGAGATATGGGAGACGAAACCGTTAGTCCAACAGGTTTCAGCTTAACTTCATCTCTTGGATCTTTATCTATAACAACAGAAATAAATACTGGTTGGGGCAGACAACCATGGAATGAAAATGCTTGGGGTATTGCTGGTGATATACTACTAGATGGTCAACAAGCAACAGCAAGTGTAGGATCACTTTCTCCTGCAGATGTAATGGGTTTGACAGGAGTATCTTCAACAGCAAGTGTAGGATCGCCAACAATCATAGGAGATATAACTGTAACATTAACAGGTCAAGCTGCAACAGTTTCTGTAGGATCAATTTCCCCTGCTGATGTAATGGGTTTAACAGGTCAATCAATGAACTCTAATGTTGGATCACTTTCTCCTGCTGATGTAATTGGATTAACAGGGGTATCAACAACAATATCACTTGGAACTTCATCTACAAACAGTAATCCAGTTGTAGATTTAACAGGAATATCAGCAACTAGTAGCGTTGGAACAATTATTCCTGCTGATGTTATGGGATTAACAGGTATATCAGTAACTAGTAGTGTTGGAACAATTACTCCTGCTGATGTCATGGGATTAACAGGTATTTCAGCAACAGCTTCTGTTGCTGAGTTTGGAACTTCTTCTGGTTTTGGAATTCAAGCATATCAGGCTATTGACACAGGTTCTAATACAAGTTATACAGACGTAACAGGAAAAGCAGCTTAATAGGAGATAAAAAATTATGGCATCAACATACACACCTTTAGGAGTAGAACTTCAAGCAACTGGTGAAAACGCAGGAACTTGGGGAACGAAGACTAATACTAATTTACAAATCATTGAACAAATTTCTGGTGGATTTACTCAGCAATCAATAGCTGGTGGTGCACAAACTACAACTTTATCTGTTTCCGACGGATCAACTGGAGCTGTATTATCTCACAGAATGATTGAGTTCACTGGTACAATTACAGGAAACCAAGTTGTAACAATACCTTTAGACGTTCAAACTTTTTATTTTTTAAGAAATTCAACATCAGGTGCATACACAGTACAATTTAAATATGTATCTGGATCTGGTGATTCTTTTACTTTTTCAGCTACAGACAAAGGTGATCAATTAATTTTTGCATCAGCTAATGATGGAACTAACCCAGATATTGTAACTCTAGCTTTTGGCTCTGGAGATGGAGATGTTACAACAACTGGAACACAAACATTAACAAATAAAACACTAACTGCTCCTAAAGTTGGTACTTCAATTTTAGACACAAATGGTAATGAATTATTTTTATTGACAGCAACAAGTTCTGCCGTTAATGAACTAACTTATGCTAATGCAGCTACTGGTAATAACCCTAGCTTTACAGCATCTGGAGGAGATAGTAATATAAGTATTAATTTAGTGCCAAAAGGCACAGGCCAAGTTCAAGCAAATGGTAGCGGATTGGCAACAACAGGAAAAGCTATTGCAATGGCATTAGTTTTTGGTTAAAAGGATTACAAGGAGTATAAATTATGGCAGCACCAAATCTAGTAAACGTAGCAACGATCACAGCAAAGTCTGTTCAAGCAACGTTAGACACAACACTAACCACTGAGATTCTTGCTAACGCATCATCATCAGGAAAAGTTTTTAAAGTTAATAGTATAGTAGTTGCAAATATCGATGGCTCTAGTGCTGTAGATGTTTCTGTAGCAATTACAAAATCAGGTGGATCACCTATTATGATTGCAAGCACTATTTCTGTGCCTGCGGATGCAACGTTAGTTGTTTCTAATTCTGATACGACAATATATTTAGAGGAAGGCGACAACATAGAAGCAGGAGCATCAGCTAACTCAGACGCAACTATTACTATAAGCTACGAAGAATTAAGTTAATAGGAGAATAGCATATGGCTAATGGAGGAATAATCGGCCCGGATAATGATCCAACACCTGCAACAGTTTCATCTGAGAATATTACAAATTTTACAAGTCCAGGAACTTTTAATCCACGAACTGGTCAAACTACAGTTGACGTTCTTGTCATCGGTGGTGGCGGGAGTGGAGGTGGATCTACACACAATGGTGGAGGATGCTCTGGCGGAGGAGCTGGAGGACTAAGGCAAGTTACATCACACCCTATTCCATCATCAGCTATACCAATTACAGTCGGAGCCGGCGCTTCAGGTGGCGGCGGAGGATCACCTGGTAGTGTAGGTAGTGCTTCAAACTTTGGAGCAGATTCACCAATCGCTGCATCAGGTGGCGGTTTTGGTGGCGGAGGCCCGTCAGGTTCAACTGGAGGACCGGGAGGTTCAGGAGGTTCATCAGGAGGAGCTGGAAATGCTGGAGGATATTCACCTGTAGAGGGATATCAAGGTGCACAAAATGGTCAATGGCATGGTCAAGGTGGCGGCGGAGGAGCCGGTGGTCAAACACAACACCCAGGTGCCAGTCAAACAGGCGGTGGAGGAGGCCCTGGAGCATCAACAGTTGTAGGAAGTCCAACATCTTCACCAAGTCCAACTACTTATGCTGGTGGCGGTGGAGGAGCACCTTATGCAAGTGGTTCTGGAGGACCCGGAGGTTCGGGTGGCGGCGGAAACGGCGGACCTGGCTCTAGTTCCGGACAATCTGGAACAGCAAATACTGGAGGCGGCGGAGGCGGCGGAGGCGGCTCTCAATCTCAACCTTCAACTAGTGGTGGTTCTGGTGGTTCTGGAAGAGTTACAGTAAAAGAAACTGGACTTCCAATTCCTGGAGTAGCATCAGGAGTATGGAGTATGGAAGACGTATATACTTTTGAAAAAGCGGGGAGTTGGCCTACGTAGTAGGTTAAATTAACTATGGCACATTTTGCAGAAATAAAATCAGAAGACAATAAAGTTGTAAGAGTTATAGTGGTTAATGATGATGATGTTGCTAACAACGGCGGAGAATATACATCTGAATCTGAAACTTGGGTAGCTAATAATCATGACGAATGTCCTTTTGTAAAAGAACAACACGGAGGAACATATCCTAGTACTTATTGGAAACAAACTTCTTATAATAACAATGCAAGACAAATTTTTGCAGGAATTGGTTTTACATACGATTTAGAAAATGATATTTTTATGCCACCAAAACCTTTTCCTTCTTGGACTTGGGATGCTAGTAATCTTAAATGGGATCCACCAAGCATTTGTTCTGATACTACTGAAGGTGCAGTATATTGGGATGAAGAAAATCAAAGATGGAAAAACGCAGAAGGGACTAAATATTGGGATGGTTCCGCTTGGCAAAACGTATAAAGTAGTGTACTAATACACTACTGTGTTCAACATATTAAGAAAGAAAAAAAATAAAGTTATATTCTGGAGCCACATAAAAGGCTTAGAAGAACTTGCACCAATAGAGCCGGCTACTAAATTTTTTCCTGATTGGTTTAAAAATTTAAAAGCATTTCCAAAAGGTGCTCCACCATGGTTTGCTGGAACCGTTAAAACATGTCCTTCTTTTATAGACATATATAAAAGAGCGTTTGTTATGCCTTTATGGTGTGATTTAAAATTAAGTATTAATAATTCTGAAGACTGGGGTTGGTCCACTCCCAATGAGATTTTTCAATTTAGCAGTCATGCAACAACACAGTACACCAATTGGGTGCCAGAACATGAAAAAGAAAAAATACATTTAATTTTAAAACCTAATTGTCCATGGAGATGTAAAACAGAAAAAGGTTATATATTAATGCAACAGCCTTTATATTATCATTTTAATCAAGATTTTGAAGTATTACCAGGATTTGTAGAAACGGATATGTATCATGAAATAAATCAACAAATGATATTAAGAAGATCAGGAGAATTTTTTTTAAAAAGAGGAACTCCTTTATGTTTATACTATGTTGTAAAAAGAGAAGAGTTTGAATTATTTAATATTAATTACGAAAACCCTCTTATCAAAAACTATAATAAAAATAATACAAAAAAAGGTTATTTAGGAAATAATATTAAAGATTTTTTAAGAACTAAATTTAATGGAACTTATTCAGAACTGAGAAAAAAATATTTTAATGAATAGTAATTTATCAGATCAAGAGTTTTTTGATTGTTATGTTAAAGATGAAAAGTGGTTTCCTTTACAAAATCACGGTTTAGTAGATGAAAGCATAATTTTAAAAAACGATGATTATGATTTTCCTTATCAAATAACAAGTTATTTAAATTTGTTTAAAGACAATAATATTAAAAATAAATCAATATTAGATGTAGGTTGTGGTTGGGGCCGTGGTGCGTATACTTTAAAAAAATATTTTTCTAAAAACAAAGTAATAGGAGTTGATTTTAATCAATCCTTTATAGACTATGCAAAGGCTAATTATAAAGGTCCTTATTATTTTAAAGATGATTTTTATAAAACTAAATTAAAATCAAATAGTTTTGATTATATTATTTTAAATTGCTCTATGCATTTTTTTTATAATCAAGATATTATTTATGAAAATTTAAAAAAATTACTCAAACCAAATGGTAAGATTATTGTAACCGATATATGGACTAAAGAATCAGTAAACATTTTTTTAAATAAAATAAAATTGCATAAATTAAAAGTAGAACTTAAAGAAGACTTATCTGAAAAAACTATTGATTCTATGCATTATGATATATTTAATACATTTGTATCTCATTGGCGGAATGTAAAAGATGTAGCTATATATGCTTTTTTAAGAATACAAAGAGACAGATTAAAATTTTTTAATGACGGTATAAACAGACAATACAAATTTATAATTACAAATGTACGCTAATAAAAATTTATATTGGTTTTTTGAATCTGTTATACCGTCAAGGTATTGTGACGCATTAATAAAACATGGAGGTCTACACAAAAACAAAGTAGCTTTAACTGGAGATAAAACTGATATTTCTCAACTAACAGATGAAGAGCATATTAATTTAAAAAAAACAAGAAACTCTAGTATTGCTTGGATGTCGGATAGGTGGATATATAATTTAATTCATCCATTTATTAATGTAGCTAATATAAATGCAGACTGGAATTATAAATGGGATTATTCAGAAACATGTCAGTTTACTAAATATAACGTAAATCAATTTTATGATTGGCACAGAGATTCTTGGTTTGTCCCTTATAAACAAGACAATGAAAATAAAAATTATAGAGGAAAAATAAGAAAGTTATCTGTAACATGTTTATTATCAGATGCTGAAGATTATGATGGAGGACATTTAGAGTTTCAACCAAGAGATCAAAGAGATCCAAATATGATTGTTTCTACAAAACATTTAACTAAACGAGGAACAATAATTGTTTTTCCTTCTTATGTTTGGCACAGAGTTACTCCTGTTACTAGAGGCACGAGATATTCGTTAGTAGTTTGGAACCTAGGAAAATCTTTTGTATGATCATTAAACCTGCATTTATTACCCCTGTTTTTGAATTTAATATTTATGATAAAGAATTAAATAATTTATTAAGAGAAGATGCTTACCATCAAAAAGAAATTAACAATGGTAGACAAGTTAGTAATCAGGGAGGTTTTCAAAGTAACCATATTTATGATTCTAAGGCAGTTAGTAGTTTTTTTAAAAAAGTAACGCCATGTGTTTTACAGGTAAAGCAGACTATTAACTATGATAGGAATTTAACTTTAGAAGGTTTATGGTATAACATAAATAAAAAAGGAGATAGGAATAAGATACATTGTCATGGTCGTTCTATACTAGGAGCAACATATTATATTGATACACCATTAAACTGTGGAGCTATTTCTTTTGAATCCATAGATAAACATATTATAATGAATAGTGAAGTTGAAAAATATGATAACCCTTATTTTAATGCTTTTTTTAATATTGAACCTAGACAAGGTACCTTATTAATTTTTTATGCTTGGTTAAATCATTTAGTAGAAGATAATAAATCTGATAATGATAGAGTAAGTTTAGCTTTTAACATACAATGAATTTCCCAGTTACTTACATAAAAAATTTTTTTAATTATCCTGATAAAATATTAAAATACGCAAATACTGTTGATTATTTTTCTCCAACTACAAGTGATTCTTGGAAGGGTCTAAGGTCTAAGCCACTAAATGAAATAAACCCTGATTTATTTCATCACATTATTAACAAAGTTCTTTCAACTTATTATGATTTTAATTTAGAAACTGTATCTTGGGATAAAACTTATGTTGCTTTTCATAAAATGAATAATATTAATATAACTAAAAAAGATATTCATACTGATGAAGATTCCGAGTTAGCGGGAATAATATATTTAAATGAAAATGGAGATATTAATAATGGCACTACCATATATAACAATGAAAAAGAGATTATTAAAGTAGCTAATGAATATAATTCTATGGTTTGTTATGACTCTAAATTTAGACATTGTGCTAGTAATTGTGTAGGAGAAAGGCTTAATATTGTATTCTTTATTGATATATTACAGGTTAAACAATTACCATTAGACAGATTTAGGAGGGTTAATTTAATAAATGAGTTTTAAAGAAAAGAAATATTTAGTATTAAAAAAGGTAATTACAAAAGAGATAGCTGACTTTGCTTGGGCTTATTTATTTTTAAAAAGAAAGGTTGCACAAACTCTATTTGCCAGACAATGGATTCATCCTTATGAAGAAATACATGGTTATTTTTTAGATGACCAAGTTCCTAATACCTTTTCTATTTATGGAGATGTAGCTATGGAAATTTTATTACTTGAATTACTACCTATAATGAAAGAAAAGACAGAACTAGATTTAGTTCCTACTTATTCTTATGCTAGAATATATAAGAAAGGAGATGTTCTTGAGAGACATAAAGATAGACCTTCTTGTGAAATATCTACCACTTTAAATCTTGGTGGTGATGCATGGCCTATTTATATAGATCCTAATCCTGAAAATGGTTTTGATATTGAAGAAGGTGTCTACAAACCAGGAAATAAAACAGGTGAAGAGATTATTTTAGAACCTGGAGATATGTTAATATACAGAGGATGTGATCTAGAACATTGGAGGGAAAAATTTGAAGGAGAAAAATGTGGTCAGGTTTTCTTACACTATAATATTAATAACAAAGATAGTATTAAATTTGATAACAGACCTCATTTAGGACTACCAAAAGAACTTACAACTGAATAAATCCTCTAATATCTGATATTAAATATATTATTATTGGTTGGGTTGAATATATTGCATAGTGGTATATAATTAAATAATCTATAAAAAGGTTTATTATGTTACAAAAAATTGGATTTCAACCTGGTATTAACAAACAAATTACAGAAACTGCAGCAGAAGGACAGTGGGTAGATTGTGATAATGTACGTTTTAGATACGGTTCACCTGAAAAAATAGGTGGCTGGAATCAATTGGGAAGTGCTAACTCTAACGAATTAACAGGAGCAGGACGAGGACTACATCATTTCTTAAATAGTTTATCTCAAAGATACGCTATTATTGGCACTAACAGGATCCTGTACGCTTTCTCTGGTAACGTATTTTATGATATACATCCAATAAAAACTACAACAACACTTACAAGTGCATTTAGCACGACCAACGGATCACCCACAGTTACATTAACTTTTTCAACATCACATAATATTAACCCTAATGATATAATTCTATTAGATAATTTTACTGCAATTACAAATTCTAATTTTTCATCATCTGATTTTGATGATAAGAAATTTATGGTTGCAAGTGTGCCAACCTCTACAACTTTAACTATTACTATGCCTTCCAACGAATCTGGGTCAGGAGCCACAACGTCTGGAGGTATTAGAGTTCAACATTACTATCCCGTTGGAACAGCTATTCAAGAAAAAGGTTATGGTTGGGGATTAGGTTCGTATGGAGGTGAAGATACAGGAGCTGTTACCACTACTTTAAATGGCGGTATAGATGCTAGCACAACAACCATAGTTTTAACAAGTGCGGTGCAGTTTCCATCCACAGGAACCAGTTTTGTTTTAATTGGAACAGAAATGATTCAATATACAGGTATTAGTGGCAACACGTTAACTGGTGTAACTAGAGGAGCTAGAGGGACGACTGCTGCAACTCATAGTGATGGTGCAACTGTCACTAATGGTACAGATTATGGTGCATGGAATGAAGAAACTCAAGAAGGTCTTGCTTTAGATCCAGGTATGTGGTCATTAGATAACTTTGGTGATAAAGCTATTTGTTTAATTCATGATGGTCCTTGTTTTGAATGGAACTCATCAGCAGGAAATGCAACTTCGACAAGAGCTACGATTATATCTGGTGCACCTACTGCATCAAGACACATGGTTGTATCTACGCCTGATAGACACTTGGTGTTTTACGGAACAGAAACAACTATTGGTGATACAACTACACAAGATGATATGTTTATAAGATTCTCGGATCAAGAAGATATTAATACGTATATACCAACAGCAACTAATACTGCTGGTACACAAAGATTGTCTGACGGATCACGGATCATGGGAGCAATTAAAGGAAGAGATGCAATCTATCTTTGGACAGACAATGCATTATTTACACAACGTTTTGTCGGTCAACCGTTTACGTTTGCATTTGCACAAGTTGGAACTAACTGTGGACTTGCAGGTCAAAACGCATGTGTTGAAGTTGATGGTGCTGCATATTGGATGTCTAAAAATGGTTTCTTTAGATATGCTGGTAGATTAGAATCTTTACCTTGTTTAGTAGAAGATCACGTTTATGATGACATAAACTTAGCATCAGGTAATCAAATGATATCAGCAGGGTTAAATAATTTGTTTGGTGAGATCATTTGGTTTTATCCAAGTTTAACATCATCTGTTGTAAATAAAATGGTGGCTTATAATTATTTTGACTCTTCACCACAAAGACCTGTATGGACTGTAGGCACACTTGCTAGAACTATGTGGAGAGACTCTGCTGTTTTTGGAACACCACACGCATTAGAGTACACTGCAGGTAATGATTCATCTTTTGATGTAGTTGGTAACACTGAAGGTAGGACTGCTTATTATGAACATGAAACAGGAACTGATGAAAATAGAAACGGAACTATTACAGCAATTACTGCTAACATACTATCTGGAGATTTTGATATAAGTCAAAGAAGAAGTGCGCTAGGTCAATCAACAGGCACAGCTGATCTTAGAGGAGATGGTGAGTTTTTAATGAAGATAAGAAGATTTATACCTGACTTTATAGCACAGACAGGAACAACAAGAATAACTTTAAATCTAAGAAACTTTCCAAACGACACGGCTGCAAGTTCTTCTCTTGGACCATTTAACATAACTTCATCTACAACTAAAATTGATACACGTGCAAGGGCTAGAGCTATTGCATTAAAAGTAGAAAATACAGCTGCTGAACAAAGTTGGAAATTAGGAACTTTTAGGTTAGATATACAACCAGACGGACGTAGATAATGGCAAAGATAGTACAAGTATTAACAAGACCCGCTCCACAGTACGATTTACCTACAGCAGAGGCACAAGTTAGAGATCTTGATGCAGTTGTTGAAAAATTAAATACAACATATCAACAAGAACTAAAAGATGAGGTAGAAGCTCAAAACTTCTTTTTGAATTAATGGCTAATAGTTTTATAAATAAAAAAGCAGATTTAACGACAACAGATTTAACTACACTGTACACAGTGCCTAGTTTTAAAACAGCTGTTGTTAAATCATTGTTAGTAACCGAGGATGCTGGATCAGGAAGCACAATAACTATAACATTAGTAAACTCTAGTGGTGCTATCTTTAATTTATTTAAAGATAAAGCTGTAGCATCTAAAGCCACAACAGAACTTTTAACTCAACCTCTTGTTATGGAGGAGAGTGAGATATTAAAAGTACAAGCTGCTGACGCGAATGAGCTGCACGTCATAGCTTCTATATTAGAAATACAGCCGAGAGAGGTGACAACATAATGACAGAACTAAAAACTGCAAAGGTAGAGACAACATATAGACACAAAAAAACAGGGGAACTTTTTAAGGAGAAAAAAGACTGGGAAGCTAAAGGTTACAAAAATGAGGATATGGCTCAAGATGTAAAAGTAATTATGCCGAGCCTTGATTTATTCGGTAAAACAAAATAGAATGGTACGATGGCAATAACTAGAGCACAACAAGTCAGACAGAT
>CAACVD010001215.1_pt1 | contig 12368 bp, 15 predicted proteins | sample 2381771 | NCBI WGS metagenome assembly CAACVD01 (sample SAMEA5211965, study PRJEB30684) | marine metagenome | biome: Marine; feature: Epipelagic; material: Water | collected 2015-10-15 | depth 15 m | reverse complement strand
GTGCGAAAGGTTTGGCTGGTATGGGTGCAGGATTTATTGTTGGAGGGCTAGTAAATAAAGGAATGAATACGTGGATTGACCCAAATAAAAAACTAGACAAACTGGTTTATCATGGCGATGACCTTGTTTCAGCTGGACTTACTGGTAGTATAATGGCTAAAGGCTTAGGGCAGAGCATGGGCTATGGTGGATTAATAGGTATTGGTTCGGCTGCGTTAGGTATTGCTAGTGAGGAAGGAACTGATTATGGCTTACAAAAATTAGGTGTTTCAAAACCTGTGAGTACAGCGATTGGTTCTGGCGTAGGTGGAGCTGTGAGCGGTGGTTCGGCTGTTGCTCTTGGGTTGATGACAGCAGCAGGAGCAGAAGAAGGAGCATCAGTCGGAGCACTTGGCGGCCCGGCTGGAATCGCTTTAGGTGCTCTAGTAGGAGCAGGAATCGGTGTTGCCGCACATTATATTCATTTTCCATGGGACAAAGATCCGCCTCCGCCTCCGCCTCCGCCACCGAAGAATTACGCAGAAGACATCGCCAACGATTTATACGGTCGAGATGATTAGGTAAAATGTAATGTTAATATATAATGAGTGACGATAAAATGTATGTGAGTAGAAATTTTAAAAATGGAATGAAACAAATATACGATATAGAGGTAGATGAACTAGCGACCAACTGGAAATATTGCGGTGGAAACAAAGGTGGAAATCTCTCATATTTTAGAATGTCAAACCCAAAAACTGAATTACCGAAGCATGTAAAAGTGTGTCCGTGTGGTGCAAAAATAGATGAGAACTGTTATATTACAGACGGAGTTGATATAATTCCTGTTGGAAAATGTTGTATTCGATTTATTTTAGCTTATCAGGGAAGAATATGTGATAAATGTGGTGCACGACACAGAAACAGACGTGACAATATTTGCAATGCTTGTAGAAATAAGTTTTTTATCCGTTATTTCCCTAAGGGCGAAGAGGTTACGTTAAGTTTTAAGTAATCATATTATATAGCGATATGTATATATGTGTTTTGAAAACAAGAAAGAATTATATGATGAAACTTTACGGATTTTAAAAATGAAAGCGATTCGGCATAGTACATCAAGACCAAATGTAAGTGGTCTGCGTAAAAAGAACGAACACGGAAGAATTGGTGTTCCATGCAGATCTCAAAATTTCGGCATGGTTTATAATCGTTTCAAAAAAGGAGGTGTTATATTTGGTGAATCTGTAAATAATCTGAAGTATCCTGAGTTATATGAACAACTGAAAATATTGATAAGAGAGATTGATGCAAATTTTGAGTATAATACAATCACTGTAAATCACAATTTCAAATGCCTACCACATTACGACCAAGCGAATAAATCACCGAGTATCATTTTGACACTTGGAGATTTTGAAGGAGGGAGATTGATTGTAGAAGGCTGTCCGATAGATATTCACTGGAAACCTTTGATTTTCAACGGCTCTGTATGTGAACACGCAACCGAAGATTTCACTGGGTGTAGGTATTCAATCATATATTACAATATTTAATATTTATTTATAGTATAAAATGGCTAGAACCAAAGGAGCTATGGGTAAAAAAGACAAGTCAGCTATTCAAACGAAAGCAACACCAAAAGAAAGACAAGCATTAAATGTGTTAAGAGACATCAAGTTGAAAGATTTACGCAAAGGCAAAGGTGCTGGAAGACCAATGATGCCTACGAAAGGCGGTAAGTTAAGCAGAGATGAAATCAATAAAATGCGTGACGACCTGTTAAAAGATGTAAGAAAAGATTTGGGAATGAAGGCTGGACGACCCAAAAAGGCAGTTACTCAAATGCGAGAATCAATGAAATAAATAATCATTTCCAAACTATTCTGTCGTATGTTAAAATATTTAATCCCAACGGCACTGCCGTTGGACAGGAGATTTCCTGAATTCAGGACATCTCCTGTATTAATTCCCAACGGCACTGCCGTTGGACAGGAAATCTCCTGAATTTAACGGCTGGATTATTAATATGCGATATGATTAAGCATGACTAAAAAGCAAGACACGCTCTTTTCTTATCCGTGTCGAATTTGTAAAAGACCACAGCAATTTCTTATCTGTTATGAGTGCGTTCAAAAAATTAGATTATGGTAATTCGTATTTAGTAGTGCAAATCTTAACATCATCAATCGGTATATCAAATTCCTCGATCTCGAACCAGCTCCACAATCCTCTGTCTAATTTATATTTCATTTTGAGACAGTAATCTAAGAATGAATGAATCAGTTTTTCACTGACACCACGATGAGCTAATGAATTGTAAAGTAACTTAACTCCGTTCTCCTCCGATAACATACCGAATATGAATATACATACAGCATCTTGTGTGTCAGTTATTTTTGAAACTCGCATGAGAACAGCTATGTCTAATTTAATTGCGTTAAAGATTGGTGGTGGTATTTCAAACATTCTATAATACTATGAGAGATTTTATATTGTTTTTGTGCCCGAGCGGTTGAATAACGTCTTAATTACCGACTCTTATACCGCTTTTTAACTGTATTTTCATTTAGAAACCATTTAGAACCATGTAAAATTTAAATTTTACATCTCTTTAAGCGGTAAATAATAAATTCTTAGTTAATTAAGTGGCTACGCAACTGCTCCACATACAATTTTCATACAATTTTAACAAAAAGTGATTAAAATATTATCTCAATTACTTATACAGATGCCGAAAAAAAAGAATAACACACTTGATCTTGTTGAAGAATATTTAGAAGAAAGTAGCAGACCGATTAGCCAATCTACCAAACAAACATACAAAGCAATCGGCACATCAATACCATTTAACATTCAAACCAATTCACAGAAAACTATTGTGACTAAGATGAAACAGTTGGTAGAAAACCCAAACACAGCTTCTCTTTATTTGAATCTTATCATTTTGGTGCGAGGACATCTCAAAGAGGAAACCGATGTGCTTATAAAGTATCGCAACACTCTGCGTGAATCAATTGTATCACTCCGTAAAAAGAAACTGGGTGAAATTAAAAATACAATTCCATCAAAAGCTGAGCTAGACGAGAAATTAGAAGAGCTATCTGGTTTGCCTTATATATTTAATTTTTTGTTTATTAACTATGGTCTGCGAAACAAGGATATGAACTTTCGTGTAGGCAAAGGTGATGACAAAGAAACTAACTATATTCATGTAAAAGGAAAAAACGCTGTGCTACTGATTAACGATTATAAGACTGACAATACATACGGAGCAAAGGAAATTAAAATCAAAGACCCAAAATTCGTAAAAGAGTTCAAAGATTTGAAAATAGAAGATGGTGAATATTTGTTAGCAAAACGCAATGGTGATAAGCTCAGTGTTTCTACTTTTAATGAACGAGTTAAATCTCTCAGTATTGATAAATTAGGAGAGACTACGATATTCAAAGTATTAATAGCGGATCTATTGGATAAGAAAGATTTTGCAAAAATAGAAGAACTTGCGAAATCAAGAGGAACGGCATTATCTACAATTATGAAGTCATACAACGTGTATAATGGCGACTAGAATAAATCTTTGATAGCATTTAGATAAGCTTCTCTAGCTTCTTGCTCTGTTTCGAAAAGTCCAATGTAATGAGCTTTTTTATTTAAAGCATATTGAACTTGATATTTTTGAGATTGTTTATTCCAACAATATCCTTTGCAATCTATATTACGACTATTTTGTGAGTATGTTACCCAGCGTAGATTTTCAAGATTGTTATTTAATTTATTTCTATCAATGTGATCTACGAATGGAAGATTATTAGGATTTTCAATGAATTGTGATGCTAATAATCTGTGGATTTTACAACTTATTCGTTTTTTATCTTTCATCAAAACAACAAGTAAATATCCAGTTCCATCTTTTGCTGGTTTTAATAATCTTTTAAATCTTTTCCCCAATATATTACCATCTCTATCAATCATATAATCTTCAAAACCTTTTATTGGCTCCATATCTACAGATGAATATTAGTGTAATATCTATATCAATTTTCTAACCATTAAAATGTCTTATTATATTATAACATGGTTAAGAAGCGTAAAACGAGATCGGTGGAAAGACAACGAGATATTCAGAAACAGAGTGTGAAGTCAGACAAAGAGGCTGTATCGCAACAACAGGTATCCAAACAAAATATTACGATTAAAATTGGTGAAGAAGTTTTGCGTCGTGCTGCGAAAAAGAAAAAGCCACGTAAAAAGGGTTCATCTAAAAAAAAGATGCTCATTGCTAATATTAAAGAGGCGTTACAGAAATTTCAAGAGCTAAAAAAATTGGCTGATGAGCGGAAAGTAAAAATTCCAGCAGCACTCGGTATATTGTCCCAAGAGGCAGATAAAATGAATTCAATTGCTGAGCTACAATCTCTCTTATCTACTATTATAAGTCGTAATAATCAGATAGCTGAGATGATAGAGAAGGGAAAGCAACCTGAAATGGAAGAGAACATATTCGCACAGAGTCCTTTTGGATCTGGCGGTTCGTTTCCAGCTTCATACAGGCTGCCGTCGGCTTTTCCACAACAAGCAGCTCCGCCAATAGTTCAAGCTGGTGTAATTTCCGCACCAGCATCGGCTGTTCCAACACGTCCAGCACCAGTCGCACCAGTCGCACCAGTCGCACCAGTAAAGCCAAAATCTACTGACAGCCGAGAAGTCAAACCTCCACAAGGAGCTATCGGAGGAGACCAACAGAGGCTTATTCGTGATATTGATGCTATACGGAAAAAGATAGCAAGAGAATTGAAAAAGAAGTTAGATGCAGGAGAGATTACAAAAGATGAATATCAGAAAGGTTTGGCTGATGCGACCAAAGCAGCAAAAGAAAAGAATCAGCAATTCATAAAATCGTTCATGTCTCCACAAGCATCAAAAGATTATGATGAAATCCAAGCATTATACAAAGCATATATCAAACGAATAAAATTATGGAACAAAGCAGATATGACTCCGCAAGAAGAGATTAGTTTAAAAGACCAAGCACGAACATTGCGACAAACAATAAGACTATTTCGTATAAATCACGCAAAACTAGTAAATGAACACCCTGAGGATTTCATGTTTCGTGAGTATGAAGAAGTTGCTAATGTAGATCCAGTTGCATTGATTGCCCAAAATACTGGGAAAGCCATTACTGTTGGAAAAGGACGTGACGAAGCACAAATAACTGAATTTAATGGTAAGTTACGTGATTTAAACCAATCCGCAACAAATTTGAATCAAGATTTTCAAAACTCGGGTGATTTATCGCAGTCAGAGATAAAAGAATTTCAAAAAAGAGCATCAGAGCTACAAAGAGAAGAGGACGCATTGGCTGCTATGGCGAATGAAAGACAAGCTATTGGTGTTGAATATGTGAAAAAGGAAAACAAAGAAATATTAGCAAAGGTGAATAAAGTAATTCGTGTTGTAATGGCTTTACAATACACCGCACCTCCTGTCGTACAAAAAGACATGGGTATTCAAAATGCGTTATATCGATTACTTGCGTTTGGATCTGGTCAGTTTCAATTGGGTCGGGAATATGACAAATCCACATTTAATGCCGATTTGAATAAAATAGGCAGTGCGTTGCCTGTAAATCCTGACTTCCAAAAAGAAAAGGATAATGGTGCGGAGCAAAAGAATAATGTGCGTGTAGCGATTGATAATTTTTTCATCGGTGCTCCTGATGGCGTTTATGATAGGCAATATGAAGGTAAGCCTTACCAAATCGGTAAGGGCGGACAACCATCTGCTCCATCAATGGGTGGTGGTAATGGAAGGAGAATGATTGGACGTGGTAGCATATCTACTGATTTGCCTGTAGTTGGTATAGATATTGGTGCTATTACTGCGGGTGCTTCAGGTGGTGCTGCCTCGAGAGCTCTTGCTGCTGATAGTGCCGCAATGGGAGGAGGTTTATTAGGTTCAGCAACAATGTTCTGAGTTTCATATTTATTATCCAAAATATATATAAATATGACATACACGACAAAGAAAAATGCTTTTTATGATATTCAAGATGAAGATTACAGGGGTAACATTGTCGAAAATGAAAAACCCAAGTATGAAGGTGTTGAGCGAGATCGAACTTTTGAATCTGAATCAAAACCCAAGAAGAGAGTCGCTAAGAAACGCCCGAAAAAGAAGAAATAATATCTCTGTTAAGTATAACAAATGCCTAGAAATTTATTAAACGTGGGATTAACTGGGAGAAATCTACTCAATGTGGGTGATGGTGTAACTGATGTTGTCGGTGGTGATGCTATCAGTGTAGTTGAAACAGATAATCAAATTCACACAGTAAATTTAGACATATCTAAACAGGGTGCTGCTTCATCACTTGCTGACACTGACGTTGTAGCATTAGAAACCAGTGGAGGTGTTATACAAAAAATAACAGGTGCAAATCTTAAGACTTCTGCTTTCAGTTCAAATTGGACACGTGGCTCAGGTAATATATTTCCTACTGTTACAGGTGATACAATAGTAGCAAATGATAAAATACAGATTAATACATTAGCAGATGGAACATATCTAGATAATTTACTTTTACAAAATACAAATGCTGGAACTGATATATTAACTTATAAGTATCAGATAAAAGACAATGGTAGTTTAGATGCTAAGTTGAATTTCAAAGTTGATTATTCACGAGGTGGAGGAACAAGTATTGACATATTTGAAGCGACTTATGATGGGTTCTTACAAATAAAGAAACGATTAGATGTTGCTAATGGATTTTTTGCTAATAGCGGAGAGGAATATAATTTTTTAGCTACTGGCGGAACACTCGCAAATACTTCATTTTTCAGTGGAACATCGCCAATCACTTACAACTCTACTACAGGTGCTATTGGAACATCATTTACTCTTGCGAGTTTATCAGCGACTTCACCTATCGCCTATAATAGCACTACTGGTGTTATTTCAACATCATTTACTCTTGCGAGTTTATCAGCGACCGCACCTATCGCATACAATGATACTACTGGTGTTATTTCAACAGCATTTACAGCAACAAGCACCGATAATATGAGTGGAAAAACATTCCAAGACCAAACTCTTTTTAATAGAAGTCTTCAGGTTAAAAACGGAGGTGGAGGTGAAACAAATGTAAGTGGTTCTGTTCGCTTTTTTGAAGCAGGTAATAATGGGTCTTTTTATACCGATTTACATACTGGTGGATCTACTCATCAATTAACTGATAATAGAAATGTTTATTTACCTGATGCTACTGGAACTGTTGTTCTTGAAGAAACTAATATATGGAAAACACAAGGTTCAAACATTATTACACCAGTAGATACAAGCCTTACTGCTATTGATTTACCGAATAATTGTTCCATTAGAAATGATGCCCAAGATACTCAATTCATTAAATTTACTCACACATCATCAACAAATGAAACAATACAATTAGCTTCAAACCAAGTATCAATAGAAAATAAACTAGTAGCAGAGGTAAATGATGCTTATTATTTAAAGTTTGGAAATGGAACATTAGACAGCACATTTACAAATATAGATTTAACATTAAATTCAAAAATAAGAAGTGCAAGTAATGCTAGTAATTTCATAGGGATTGAGAATGATGCTATTTATGTAAATACTCAAATAGATTTAGTTCAAAACGGTTCAATCCGTAATGACAGCGACCCAACAAATGATTTTGTAAGTTGGCGTGATGGTCATTTATATATAAATTATGCTTTGGTTGAGATAATACAAGGAGGTAAAATAGCAAATGGTTCAGATCCAACCAATGATTATATTCAATTTAATGATAATGAACTATACATCAATTATGCCGTTGTAGATGTTAAACAAGCAACTATTTTTCAAAATGCTACTAATAATTTATCAGCATTCGCTTTTGAAAGTGATAGGATTAAATACCTCGGCCCGGTATTGATACTGAGTGATTATGGTGTTCATTCTACCACAAGATATCCTCTAGAAGTTGAAGGCTTCTTTACTGCTCCTGATACGACAGGAACAGCATTGTATTATCAAGATGTTCCCAGTTTGGGTGGTCGTGCTATTGCGATTAATGGTGATGTAAATATGAGTGCTAAGTTTGAGTATGGTTTGTATGTTGAAACTGGACAAGAGCTTTGGGTTGCTTCAGATGAGAGAATTAAAAAAGATATTGAACCATTTACTAATGGATTAAATTTATTACGACAACTTGAAGTTAAATCTTATAAATACATAGACGGTAGAGGTAAAGAACCAAAACACAACGAAATAGGTTTTATAGCACAAGAGGTAAAAGCGATATATCCAAAAGCGATTACACTCAATCACGAATATATACCAAATGTGTATAAAAAGATAACTTGTGAATGGACTGCTAGTAATGAAAAGTTCAAAATGAAAACAACTGACTTACCTGATGTTATTAATATAGATTACAAATTCTTCTGCTGGAATGAAGGTGATAAGATTGAAACAAAAGTAACAGCAGTTGGTAATACTGATAATACATTTACGTTTGATAAGAAATGGGAAAATGTGTTTTGTATAGGAAATAGAGTCAATGATTTTAACACATTAGATAAATCATCTTTGTATGTAATAAATTTTAGTGCTACAAAAGAACTTGATAATATCGTTAAACAGCAACAAGTGGAAATAGATGAGTTGAAAAGCGAAATGGCTACGTTGAAAGCATTAGTCAATAAATTAATATCATCACAATCTAAATGAGTACTTATAAGCAAAAATTTAACCGAAAATATGGATTTCCAAAAGATGAACCACATAATCTGAAAGAGATAGCAAAGATTACTGGATATGAATACAAGGGTCTTAAAACCATTTTTGAACGAGGTGAGGGTGCATATTACAACAATCCTGAAAGTGTCAGAAAATCAGTAAAAAGCCCTCAGCAATGGGCATATAGTCGTTTGTACGCAGCCGTAGATCCAAGTAGCAAAGCTCACAAAGTAGATAAGATGTTTCTTATAAAGAAAAAGAAATAACTGTATAATGTATGACTTTGTCATGGTCGCAATGGTATAATGGTTTAGAAAAGAGTGAGGTTGAGTTTGTGATAGATTTAATTAAATTTCTAGAGGATAAACAGTCTAAAGTCGCTATAACTGAATTTGATAAAAAACGTAGATTTAGAATTCAAATAGATGCTCTAAAATATAAATATGGACTTTAATAAGATATGACTGGAGGCGAAATGGTTGCACTGATTGCGATTTTAGGTTCAACTTTCAGTGGAATATTAACTACGTTGTTTCATTCACGCTGTTCTAAAATACGATGCTGTGGAGCGGAAGGTTGGATTTCTTGCGACAGAGAGGTAATGAATGAAACTGAAATGACTACGGCTCAACCTGTCGTATCACCTTCTCAAGACTAATATCATTATAAGACTAAACTAATAATGATATTATTTCAAAGCTAGAAGCGGATCTTTTTTTAATTCTCTTTTTTCTTTCAGATACTCAACCACATTTATTTGATTAATCGCCTGTTTGTATTTGTAGGTAGCAACACATTTTACCATAACATCATCCGCCCATGAATAATTCGGTGAGTTTTTAATTTCCTCTAAAATACATGCAATAAGACATTTTTTATCTTCAACTTCCAAAAATGAATCATCGTAATCAATATCTGAATTGTTGGGAGTTCCAATTTTACAAATTGTTTCTTCAATGTGATCGGTTTTGTATTTATCATCGCTGCTTTCCATTTTATATATTAACGATATAAAAAATTGATATTTGGCGAATTTACATCGCAACACTGAGGCGACCGTCGGGCGACATCATGTATTCGGCTTCGCACTTAGCATACGTAGTCACATCAGAAGCACCTTCAAGTGTGGTGGCGTTTGTGGTTAATTCCAAAGTGTTAGGAACAGAGTTTTTGGCGGTGTTCAAACCAACGAGCGACAAACGGTTGTCATCAAAACGTTTCAAATCCACCGCAACACAAGCCATAGAAGAGTCAGCACCATCAGCAGCACCAGCCGCACTGTTTTGTTTGAACTTGTCAAGACTGATGAGCGATTCGCCATAAGGGAAACCGTCCGACGCAAACGCCTTAAGACCTTCGTTAAACACACGTCCAAGATTTTGACCATCAGTAGCAACGGCTACATCAACGCCCGACTGAGGGTAATTCACACCTCCAATTTGGTAGTGGTATTTATCAACACCATGTAGAGTAGCACAGGCAAGACCATTGTTATTTTTCGCACCAATCAAATCACTCTTACGAATGAAAGAGATGAGAGAAAGTAGAGAGCTAGAGCGGTCGTTAATCTGCACCACCTGTGTTCCTGTGGTATCAGTTATAGCATTCACGTACGTTTTGTACGTATCACCTGTCCAATTCACACCACGAGCACCGACCATCTGTTTGTATTGTTCCATAATAGAAGCATCATCAATGGTATAAACTGGGCAGTAGAAACGAGGGTTTGTGATGGTGTAAGCAGGTGCTGTACCATTGCCTTTGAGTGCGGTCACCGCATCTTGGAGGCGGATTATGATTTCAAACTGAGCAATACCATGGGGGAGAGCTTTGTTGTGGTGATGGCTCAAGAAACCTGATAGGTTGAGAGCAAGAGTGTAGTTACGAGAAGTTGTGGTAGCAATTGTCGGCCCGGAAACAGTGAAAATCTTAGCATCACCAGTTGGTTCAGCACCGCCAGATAGAACAGAGTTCATCGTAACGGCTTTGTTAAGAGAACCATTCCAGAAAGGAGCATGAGCGTTTAGTAGATTGTAACGGTCAATACGCTCAAGCTCAACACCCTGAGATTCGATGCGAAGCTGCTCGATGATACAACCGATATTTCCCTGAAGCTGACCGTTAGCATCATCATCGTTCTTAATGGTAAGGTAAAGGTAATGTTTATTCACATCCAAAAATCCGTTCTGGCTCTGAACGGGAATTCTGATCTCGTTCGCACCTGCAGGACTGAATGAAGCACCATTGTTAGCGTCAAAACGCCTTAATGTAGAGGTAGAAGGAACGGCATCGACGGATTGAAGAGCATATCGCATAGAAACGGGTAGAGCTTCTCTTGGCTGATTCTGCATGTTTATAAATTAGACGAAGATTAAAAATTCTGTATTTAAATATTAAGAATATATATCAAAATGAAAATATTGAAGAACACAAAATTAGATTTTATACCGCCAGTAGCTATGCCGATTGATAGCCTAGATGATTTACCTTATATTCCCGCTGAACCACTACCTTCCAAATCAGCAGCTATGTATATCGTTGGACAGCCGGGGTCGGGTAAGACTTCGTTGTGGAATTCGTTGTTATTATCGCACCCTACACGTAAAAATAAGAAAGTGCCTCGTTTTTATTATCGTTTTTTTGATCATATTTGGCTAATCTCTCCTAGTATGCAGACACTTCCGCTAGATAAGTTAAAACTAAACAAAGACAGAACCTTCATGAAATACAGCGATGATATATTAGATGACATATTAGAACAAGAACGAGAAGATGAAAATATGAATAACGTAATTATTTTAGATGATTGTATTAGAGATTTGTCAAAATCGAAACATTTATGTCGAACTATTCTTAACCGTCGGCATCAAACGCAGAATAAAGAACATGACGGGCAATCAGGGTTAAGTATATTCATAACGTCGCAAAAGTACAATGGCTTACCCTTGTATCTGCGTTCTAATCTCTCCCATGTGATTGTATTTGCTACTAAAAATAAGAAAGAGCTAGATGCTTTGCGTGATGAAATAATGACTGACCTTACGGCTGAGGAACAGAAACAAGTGCTAGATTTAGCATGGAAACAAAAATACGGCTTTCTTTTTATCGACCTAAACAAAAAGAAACCAGATCGATACTACCAGAATTTCAATAAAATAGTGTTTGATGAAGATGAAAGCACAGATGAAGATGATTCTGATTCGGATTATTAATTTATCTTTTGTAAATGTATAACTATGCTTAATGACACGTATATATTTAGACTGACTAATTGGAGTGTTGCTGAAACAGCTGCTAATCCTGTTGTTACTTTAGACGCAAACAAGAATGAATTTTCGGTGCAAGTACCACCTAGGCTCAGAGCGAAAGGAAAGTGTAGGGTGAGCGTGATTGGAGGCGAGGTTTTGCTAGAGTTATACGGCGGAGCGTCACGTATTACTCCCAACGACGCTAGATTTTTAGAGCTAGAAAGCAATATTCCATATCTTGGATATAATGTTGAGAGAACTGATGCTGGTAATGCTATACTTGTTGCGTCTGCTATAACTGACCAAACGCAAGTAAGTGTTACTCCTGTTCTTGAAAATACTTCACCTGTTGAATTCACCTGCCCTGAATTACCGCCTCGTATTACA
>CAACVD010001214.1_pt1 | contig 12370 bp, 26 predicted proteins | sample 2381771 | NCBI WGS metagenome assembly CAACVD01 (sample SAMEA5211965, study PRJEB30684) | marine metagenome | biome: Marine; feature: Epipelagic; material: Water | collected 2015-10-15 | depth 15 m | reverse complement strand
AGCACTTTCCTACTTAATAATAATAAGGAGAAAAAATAAATGGTTTCAGAAAAACAAATGTTAAGAGCAAGGGAGATAGTTCAAGAAAATAGCAGTATCATATTAGATGCTATAACTATCAAATATGCAAAGTTATTTAATGCAATAGAAGACTATCATTTTATATCAATAGAAGGGAGTGAAGAAGAAGAACAAAGCCTTTCAACAAAAATAAATTATCTTTTGCAAGAATTAAATATATCAGAGGAAGAAGCTACTGATATGTATGATAAGTACCAGTCACAAGTTGATGATTGGAAAAATGCTTGTGGTGAGGAGCAGTAAATGAATATAAAAAAAATAGCTAAAGAAAGAAATATAGATGCTAGAAAATTATCTACAGATTTAGATATATCCTACACCTATGCTAATTATATATTAAGATCAAATAGACCACCTAGTTTGAAGATCATAAAAAAGATGAGGTCAGTTTATAACATACCTTTAGGGAGTTGCTAATGAAACAGATAAAATATTTTGATCACAATAGTACAGTTAGATTTAAAGTCATATCTGATTCTAAAATAACATACTATTTCAAACTGCATCATATAGACGACAGTATCGGACTGTATGATAACGATATGAACTTAATCAAAGTAATAAAAGGAGAAATATAAAATGAGTTCAGAATCACAAAAATATACTCTTAGATATAAGTTAGAGGAATGGAGATTACCAGTAATATTAAAGTATTATAAAGAACACGAAGGCAAAGATTATAATGATAAAGTTGGTATTGAACAAGTTAAAACACAATATGGTCTATACCTTTATGGTCAAATAACTTTGATTGAAGAAATACTTAATAAACAAATATAGGGGATAAAATGAACAAACATATTTTAAGACATATATTAAAAAGTACCCCAAAAAGGTACACATTTTGGAATACAAATTTGCGTTTCAAAATATTAGTAATTTGCCTAGCTGGTTTACTATTAATTTGTTTATCAAGTTGCAGTACAAAACCAATAGTAGACAGCAGAGGTAAATCACCAGCAAATATAGAAGGCGATCATAATCGCTTTCACGACGACTACTATACTTGCGTGGCTTTAGTTAAAGATCAAACGAATGTCATAGTAGATGCTGGTAAGATAGTATATAATAATATACTAAGGATAAAAACTTTATGGCTTACACCTAAGTTAGACACAAGAAAAGATTTCATTAATAATTGTCTTTCTGGGCGTGGCTATTCAGTACTTAATAAATAATAATAAAGGAGAAAAATATGAAAGAGAACGGAATAATAAACAAAATATATGACAATAGTGAAACGAATGACAAAGGGGTTTTTGTCAGTAATTTTACTATAGATTTAGTCAATGGTACTAGGTTGTATTGCAGAGAAAGTCTAAACCCTATGCCATCATCTGGCGATAAGATAGGCTATGATGTAATTAACAGGAAAACATCTGCAAGTGGTAACCCATATACTAATGTGCAAAATTTAGTTGTACTAGGTGAAGGCGAAGGAGTTACCAACCCACAACCAGCACCAACTACTAACGGAAATAAATCTGATAGTAATAAAGACAGATTGATCTACGTTACAGGTATAGTTGGCAGAGCTATGTCTAGTGGTAATTTTTCTGAACTTAAGATTGATGCCTTAACAGAGGAAGCAGTAAAATCTTTTAATAAGCATCTTGGCTAATGAAAGATTACAAAAAACTATTCAGCAGATATTGGGGTTATTCTGAAACGGATAACCCAATCTGTTGGTGGTGCAGACAAGCAGTTGCAGTTGATATACACCACATAGAGCCTAAAGGTATGGGTGGAGTAAAAAACAACAGATTAAATAGAATAGATAACTTATTTGCAGTATGTAGAAAGTGCCATAATTTAGCACACAAAAACAAATCAGTTAATGAAGAATTTAAAAAAATATTAAAAGAAAAAATAGAATTAAAGGAGCAGTTATAATATGGGAAGAAATACAGTAAACCTAGAAGATTTTAAAAATGCTGAAAGACCACACAGCAGATTAATTTACAATGTAGCAAAGAAAAATAACTTAACTATTTTTGATGTAGCAAACTTTTTAGATTGCTCATATTCATTTATAGTTGCAGTACTTAAAGGCACACATAATTTAAGCATAGATAAAGCTAATAAAATAAGGCAACAGTATGAATAAATATATAATTAATTATAGAATGGAGTTTAAGACAAGACCAACTAAAGCAGAAGTTGAGAGTAAATTATTTGAACTTATTAGAGATGGTTTTACTTTAAGGACTATGGAAGAACAAGACGAATATGTAAAAGCAAAAGAAATAAGAGAAAAGAAAAGTGCCTAAAAAGAAAGAACGCATAAATTTAATTTACAAAGCAGAGGAGTATTGGAAAAATTTTGTACACTTAAAAGAGTGTGCAATATGTAAAGCACCAGCCGATAGATATGCAAAGTTTAAATTCTACTGTTTAGAATGTTATGAGAAACTTGTTAAAAGAGGATAATATGACTGATATTTATAGCTTACAATTTGACCCACACAAACTATCACACCAACAGGAGCAGTTAGGTTTAGAGTATAGTGATAACGACACAGCACTTGAGATATTAAAAAAGGAAGAAAAATTGATAGTAGCAGAATTAACACTTCACTATTCAAAAAACATAAAGTATAAAAATACAAGTGAATTACAGAGTTATATACACTCTGACAAAAGATTTAGAGATTTTGTTGAAAGATACAGCAAAACTTTAAAAGTTAGGAATCGTTCTAAAGTTAGATACGAAACCTTTAAGACCTTCAGAGAAGATTTAAGGAGTAAATCTATCAATGAAGTGCAATTAGCTCGACACAACATTTAATAGAAAGGAGTATGTTATGAGCCAAACACAAAACGAACAAATACTAGATTATCTTAAATCTGGTAAATCAATTACACCACTTGAAGCATTAGAATTTTTTCAATGTTTCAGATTAAGTGCAAGGATATTTGACCTTAGAAGTGATGGTCATAATATCATTACTAAGAACATAACCAATGATAAAAAGACGTATGCTCAATATCACCTTTTAGGCAAAAAAGATGCGTGAGTATAGAGGTCTTATTATAGGGATAATTTTGTTTGTTATAGCGATAAAATTATTTGGTGGATTATGATAGAGCATTTTAAAAAGTTTGATACTAAAGATAAAAAAAGTATTTTACCATTATCATTTAGTCAGCTAACAGAGTTTGCATTTAATAGAGAACGCTGGGCGTTGAGAAGAATATTCGGCTATGAGTTTGATACAAACCCAGCTATGCAAAGAGGAACTGTTGTAGAGAGTGGCGTAAATATGTGGCTCAACGGAACAGATCAGAAAGAAGCAATAGATAAAATGCTTAATGAGTATGATGATAACTGCTCTAGTTTAGCTGGTGACAAGGTAGCTAGTGAAAGAGAAAACCTTATTCCATTATTCAATGAAGGAGTACAAAGACTAACTAATTATGCTTTCAAATGGGATTTAATAGGTTACCAAAACAAAGTAGAAATGGATATAGAAGGAATACCATTAGTAGGATATACAGATTTTCACTTTGAGGATAAAACCACAAAGGAAGATTTTTATATAGATCTAAAAACTACTTTACGAAAACCACAGGGCATTTCTTACTCTCACGCAATGCAACAAGCTATCTATCACCAGGGAACTAATGCACAGCAAAAACTATGGTATTTAGTTTGTAAAAAATCTGGCACAGAGTTTTATGAGTATAGCTTAGACGACTACCAGAAACCTATGAAAATATGCAACCATATAGTCAAGGTAATGGGGTCATTTTTGCAAAAGGTAGATACCCTAGATGATGTTAAGAACTTGCTGATTCCAAACCCAGATGATTGGATATGGAGAGAGGAAGCAGTACACAAAGCTAGAGTTGAGGTATGGGGGTATTAATTACCCCTTTACCAAGATTATTATTTAGGTTTATATTAAAAGATTAAGGAGAAAATTATGTTTATAAGTAAGGAAAGTAAACCACAAGAAAAGTTGAAGGCGTGGTATTTATTCACAGAAGATTTTGTTGCTGGTACGCAACATTTAACAAACGAGCAGATAGGAGTGTACATAAGATTGTTATGCTGGAACTGGAACAAGAGGTGCAAAGGCATACCATTAGACCCCAACAGCCATTATAGGATAGCAAACTGTATTACAGAAGAAGAAAAAATATCTTGTAATGAAGTAATAAAACAATTTTTTGTAGAGGTTCAAGATCATTACCAGAATGAAAGACAACTACAAGAGTATTTATTTATTACTAAAAGAATAGAAGCATCAAAGATAAATGGTAGGCTTGGAGGTAGACCAAAAAAACCTAGCCAAAACCCCCCTACCCCTACCCTTACCCCTACCATTAAACCTAAAACCAAGAAGAATGATAATTTCCCTTTATTTTGGAAAGATATATCAAATAAATTAAGTAAGGGTATAGCAGAAAAAAACTTTAAATCTTTAGATGCAGAATGGCAAAATAAACCAGTAGAGTTAGCAGAAATGTATAATAAGTATTATCACAGCGTAGAAGATAAGAAGTTTGCCAAGCAACCAGCATACTGGCTATCAGCTAAAAAATACGAAGATCAAGAAGCTGAAAAACAAAACGGAACTACAGAAGTTTATCCTTTAAGGTTAAAGATATTTAAACAAGCTATAAAAGATAAAGAGAGTAGTTCTTTTGTTACCAGTTTTGCAAACCAGCATTTTCCAGATTTACAAAGAGCAATCAAGGAAGGAGAAATATCTAAGGAAGATGCAGTTAAGTATTTAAATATGGGAAACAGGTTATAGAATATACTAGGGGTACAAACATACCTTGAATATGTTTTACCCCTACTGTATGCTCATTTAAACGCCTTTAAAATGGAGAATTGTATGGCAGATAGGTTTAAAGATGATAAAACAAAACAAGATTACACTTTTTATAATATGAATAAAAAGACTGATAAAAAAATTAATATGACTAAATTTATGTATTGTAATAAATGTGCTGGTGAACCAATCATAGCTGTAGACAATGCAAAAGAATATACTTGTATAAAATGTTTAAAACAAATGTTGGCTGACAAATGGAATATCAAAAACAGAAAATAGAATTATTTAAAAAGCTCATATCTGAAATTGATATTAGTAAGTACAACCAAAAAGAGTATGAGAAAATAGTAAATCTTATATTTCAAGATATATTTAGGCTAAATGATGGATAAACTTAAAACTAGAGAACTTAAAAAATTACCAAAAGGTAAGTATCACGACGGAGATGGCTTATATATTCGTATTTTAAGACAAGGTAAGGGTTTATGGACATATCGCTTTGCAATCAATAAAAAATGTCACGAAATGTCTTTAGGAACTTACCCAGAGGTTAGATTATCGGAAGCAAGAAAAAAACTACTGGAACAAAGAAGGCTTAAAGTAAATAACGTAAACCCATTAGATGAGAAAAGAAAAGACAATATAAAGAAACCAGATCATTATAATAAAGGTGGTATAGAGCCTATAGATTACATAACAAAAAACAAACTATCCTATTGTGAAGGAAACGTAATAAAATACATTACACGCTGGAGATACAAAGGGGGTTTAGAAGATTTAAAAAAAGCAAAACAATACATAGACTTTATTATAGAGAAAGAAACATAGTTGAATATTTTTATTATTGTTGCTAAAGTTGTATTACCAAACTAAAGGGAAAATTAGGCGTGAAAATAGAAACAATAGATATAGATAAATTAATTCCTTATCATAACAATCCAAGAAAAGATCAAGTAATAGATAAAGTAGCCAGTTCAATTAATGAGTATGGGTTTCAGCAACCAATAGTAACAGATAAGAATATGGTGCTTATAGTAGGGCATACTAGGTTATTAGGTGCTAAAAAATTAGGTTTAAAGCAAGTGCCAGTACATATTGCAGATTTGTCAGAGTCAAAAGCTAAAGCCTATAGAATTGCAGATAATAGGTTAAATGAAGACAGTGATTGGGATATAGATTTACTTGGTATAGAAATAAAAAATTTATTAGATGATAATTATGACATTGACTTATTAGGTTTTGATCATAATGAATTAAATAAACTTTTAGAAGACGACCCTTATGCAGATGGTAAAAAAGGCGAAATGTCGAAAACTTTTGGTTTCCCACCCTTTACTGTTTTTAATGCTAGGGAAGGAAAATGGCAAGATAGAAAAAAATATTGGATAAATTTAGGCATTAAAAGTTATGAAGGTAGAGATAATAACTTAATAAGTTACAGCAAAGTTTCAACAATGGATGAAAAAGATACATCTATTTTTGACCCAGTTTTATGTGAAATTATGTATAATTGGTTTTCCCCCCAAGATGGCTTAATTTTAGATCCTTTTGCCGGTGGTAGTGTAAGGGGTATAGTAGCATCAAAATGTAAAAGAAATTATATTGGTAATGACTTACTTGAACAACAAGTACAAGCTAATAGAAAACAAGCTAAAGAAATATGTAAAGAATACATTCCAAAATGGACAATAGGGGATAGTGTAAATATCAAAAAGTTATTTGGAAACAAAAAAGCAGATATGATGTTAAGTTGTCCTCCTTATGTAAATTTAGAAGTTTACAGCAGTTTACAAAATGATTTATCAAATATGGAATATAAAAAGTTTTTGGACACTTATAAAAAAATTATAAAAGATTGTTATGACTGCTTAAAAGAAAATACTTTTGCTGTTTGGGTTATAGGTGAAGTAAGGGACAAAAATGGTAACTATTATAACTTTCTTGGCGATACTATTTCTGCATTTATCAACGCTGGTTTTAATTATTATAATGAAGCTGTATTAATTACTGCTGTAGGAAGTTTACCTTTAAGGTCTGGCAAAATAATGAAAAAATCTAGAAAACTTGGAAAAACACATCAAAATGTTTTAATTTTTGTTAAAGGTGATGGTGTAAAAGCAACTGAAAAATGTGGCGATGTAGAAATAAATTTTGAAGATGATTATTATGGGGATATATTATAAGTATGTTACCAAAGCCAGTTATAAAAAAGTATGGAAAAATAAATGTTGTTAGGGATGATTTTTTAGAGGGTGGTACTAAAATGAGATTTATACTTCCATTTTTACAAGAAAGAAAAGAAAAAGAATTTGTATATGCATCACCTTCATTTGGTTATGCTCAAGTTGCTTTAGCATCGTGTTGTAAAATACTTAATAAAAAAGCTGTAATATTTTCACCTAAAAGAAAAGAACCACATCCACTTACACTTAAAGCTAAAAAACTAGGAGCAACTATATATCAAGTACCTTATGGCTATTTAAGTAATATACAATCTAAAGCAAAGAAATATTGTATAAACGAAGGTGCATTTCTTATCCCATTTGGTGTTGATATACCTACTGCATCTAATAGCTTAACTAAGGTTGCTAAAAGTTTAAATATAGAACCTAAAGAAGTTTGGACTGTTTCTGGTAGTGGTACATTAACAAGAGCATTACAAAAGGCTTGGACAAAAGCTAAATTTTATGCAGTAGAAATAGGAAAAAAAAATTCAGATATTGGTAAAGCTATAAGGTTGACAGCACCAGAAAAATATGAACAAAAATCAAAACTAAGACCACCTTTTCCCAGTTCATTATGGTATGACGCTAAGTGTTGGCAATTTATAATTAAAAATGCAAAAGAAAATGCTCTATTTTGGAATGTTGGTTCATAAATGGCTAGACCAAAAAAATATAATATAGATACAAGTCAAGTACAAAAGTTAGCATCATTAGGCTGTACCAATACTGAAATGGGAGACTTTTTTGGTTGTTCCCCAGACCTTTTAGAAAAGAGTTATTCGGAATATCTGACAAAAGGGAGGGCAGAACAAAAAATAAGACTTAGGCAGTTGCAATGGAGGTCAGCAGAAAAAGGAAATGTTACTATGCAAATATTTTTAGGGAAAAATATGTTAGGTCAACAAGATAGGTTTGAAGAAAATCAAATAGAAGAACCCCTTGTATGGACTAATGATTAATGCCACTAACTGCACCACAAAAAAAAGTAATAAATTCTGAAGCAAGGTTTAGGGTGTTAGTAACTGGTAGAAGGTTTGGTAAAACATATCTTGCAATAAATGAAATAGCAAAGTTTTCAAGTCAACCTAATAAAAAAGTTTGGTATGTAGCACCAACTTACAGACAAGCCAAGACAATATGTTGGGCTGAATTAAAAGACAAAATGATAAAACATAAATGGGTTAAGAATATAAACCATAGTGATTTAACAATAACATTAAGAAATAATTCAACTATTACTTTAAGGGGAAGCGAAAACTTTGATGCACTAAGAGGGGTAGGTTTAGATATGGTAATTTTTGACGAATTTTCAGACATAAATAAAGAAGCTTGGTATGAAGTATTAAGACCGACATTATCAGATACAAAAGGGTCTGCTTTTTTCTGTGGCTCACCTAGAGGGTTTGGTAACTGGAGTTATGAACTATTTAAAATGGGTGAAACTAATAAAGACTGGGAAAGTTTTAAATACACTACTTTAGAAGGTCAGCAAGTAAGTGAAGAAGAAATTGAACAAGCAAAACAAGATTTAGATTTAAGAACATTTCAGCAAGAATATGAAGCAACGTTTGTCAATTATTCTGGAATGATATATTATAATTTTAGTAGGGAAAAAAACATTGTTGAAAAATATAGAGGTAATAGTTTGTTTTTGCACATAGGATTAGACTTTAACGTTGACCCTATGTGTGCTGTAGTAACTGTAATAGATAAAAACGTTGTTACAGTAATAGATGAGATACAAATATATTCTTCCAATACCAATGAAATGTGTGAAGAAATAAAGAACAGATATAAGCATCAAAATATTGTTGTTTACCCAGACCCAAGTGCAAGACAAAGAAAAACTTCTGCTGGTGGCACTACAGATTTAGCTATATTAAAAAACTTTGGGTTTGATGTAAAATGCAAGAACACAGCACCATTAGTTAGAGATAGAATAAATGCAGTAAACTCTAAACTAAAAAATGTTGCTGGTAAAAGCACATTATTTATAGTAAATACTTGTAAAAATGTTATAAAGAGTATAGAAAGACAGATATATAAAGAAGGAACTCACATACCAGATAAGGATAGTGGTTTTGATCATATGAATGATGCTTTGGGTTACTTAATAGAATACAACTATCCGATAAGAAGAAATTTTGTACCAACTGAGCAAAAGAGGTGGAGTTAAATGGATAGAGAACAATTACAAGAGAAACATCATTTATGGACAGCTAACATAGAAAACTGGGAGTTTTATATTCGCAGTTACTTAGGTGGCAACGATTACAAGAACGGATATTACTTACATAGATACATACTGGAATCACCAGAGGAGTATGATGCAAGAATAAGACATACCCCATTAGACAATCATTGTAAGAATGTTGTACAAATCTACACCAGCTTTTTATGGAGAGTTCCACCTACTAGAGATTATGGAAGTTTAGATGGAGATGAGCAACTACAATCTTTTATAAAAGATGCTGATTTAGATGGCAGAAGTTTTAATACAGTTATGAGAGAGGTGCAAATGAACGCATCTATCTATGGTAACTGTTGGGTAATTGTAGACAAACCCCAGACTAATGCAAAGACTAGAGCAGAAGAACTGGCACAGGATATTAGACCTTATGTATCTATCTACACCCCAGAGAACATAGTTAATTGGAATTATAAAAGAGCAAGTAGTGGTAGGTTTTATTTAGATTATTTAGTAGTAGTAGAAGATATAAATTCAGAAAGAGCTATACTAAAAGTATTTACAGAAGAAACTATTAGCACTTATGAAGTTGAAGAATACGACAAAGAATATTCAGAAGGCGATTCAAAACTTATAGAAGAAATACCAAACCCTATCGGCGTTATTCCAGCAGTAAATGTTTATAATTTAAGAGGTAACAAAAGACCAATTGGCATTAGTGATTTATCAGATGTGGCATATTTACAACAATCTATTTATAATGATTATTCAGAAAAAGAACAACTAATAAGATTAGCTAACCACCCCAGCTTAGTAAAAACCCCCAATGTAGAAGCATCTGCTGGAGCTGGTTCTATTATAGAAATACCAGAAGATATGGATAGTTCTTTAAAACCTTACATTATTCAACCTTCTGGACAAAACCTAGATGGTATTATGAAATGTATACAAAACAAAGTAGATGCTATAGATAGAATTACACATATGGGTTCAGTAAGAGCAACAAGTGGTCAGATAGCTAGTGGTATAGCGTTACAAACAGAGTTTCAGCTATTAAATGCAAGATTATCAGAGAAAGCAGATTATTTAGAGAACGCTGAAGAGCATATCTGGAGTTTATTTGCTAGATGGTTAGAAAAAGAGTTTGATGGTTCTGTAAATTACCCAGATACCTTTGATATTAGAGATTGGGCTAATGATATGCAGTATTTACAGATGGCTAAAGCTAGTGGCGTAAGATCAGAAACATTTAATAAGGAAATAGACAAACAAATAGCAGATACAGTTATTGATGATAATGATAAAATAAAAACTATAAATGAAGAAATTGATAATGCTAGAACAGTAAGAGGTCAATTCCAAACAACTAATGTAGAAGGAGTAACAGTTGGCGAAACGGAAGAAGAGGCGAGTACCTAAAGACAAAAAAACCAAGATACCTAAAAAATATTTATCTGGTTTAAAAGGTGCAAAAAGAAGTAGGCGAGCAAATTTAATTAAACAAGTAAGTTCATTATACAATAGTGGACAAAGAATACCTTTAGCATTATTAAGAAGAAGGACAAAAACATAATGGTAAGCAAATATAGAAAACCTTTATCTGCAAGTACACTTAAAACACTTAAAGCAAAAGCTAAAAAATCAAAGTTATTTAATTTAGCTGATTTGAAAGCTAGTTTTAGAAGAGGTCAAGGTGCGTTTTTAGGTGCTGGCAGTAGACCACGCATACCGATGAATGCCTGGGCAATGGCTAGAGTAAATAAGTTGATTAGCAGAGGGCGTTCTGGAACGTTTGATAGAGATTTAATTAGAAGAGCAAGTAAAAGAAAGAAGAAGTAATGGCAGAATATAGAGGTAAACAAGTAAAACTAAATAAACCTTTTAGATTGTCTACTACTGAATCAAAAAGAAAAAAGTTTGGTGTTTATGTAAAAGAAAAGTCTACTGGTAAGGTTAAAAAAGTAACCTTTGGTGCAAGAGGTATGAGTATTAAGAAGAATATACCAGCAAGGCAAAAATCATTTCTAGCTAGAATGGGTGGTGTATTAAAGGAAGTCAAAGGGCAAAAGTCTTTATCACCAGCTTACTGGTCAATAAGAGCTTGGAAAAAGAATTTTCCGTTGTAATGAATGTCAAGGATATTAGAAAAACTAGCTGATCAACACGAAGAACGTATAATTAATGTATTATACAAACTTGAAGAAGATATTATCAAAGAAGTTAACAGAGCTACTAAAGGTCAACTGGTATCACAAAGAATAGCAATACAACTGCAACCTAAGATTAGACAAGCTATAGAAAACAACTTTCTCAATGAAGCTGATCTAATTATCAATGAAGAATACAACAAAATAGCAAAAGAAGTATTAGACACTTTTGGAGAACTGCCTATACCCAATAAGTTTAAAAGTCTTACAGAAGCAAACCTGTCTACAATCAATGCACTAAAGTTTCAAAGTTATTCTGGCTTTGAAGATATAGGCGAAAGATTTATTAAAGTAATTAATGATGAGTTATACCAAAGTACAATAGCTGGTAGACCCTATGAAGATATGGTCAGCAATATTAGATCACATATAAATGGAGTGTATAAAAAATCAAATCAAAGAGAGATTAATGAGCTAGTAGATTTTATCAATGAAAATAAATTTAATATGCAAATGAAAGTACAAGTAGAAGATGCTGTAAGAAAATTACATACTCAATATGCTAGTGATAGAGCTGGTAACAATTTAAGAAGATATGCTGGGCAAATAGCTCACGATAGTGTTATGCAGTTTCACGGACAGTTTACCATAGCTAAAGCAAAAGAAAGTGGATTAAAGCATTATACTTATACTGGTACTCTTGTAAGAGATAGTAGAGATTTTTGTGTAGGTATGGTAGGAAAAACATTTACAGAAGCAGAAATTAGAAATATTTGGAACACTAGGTCTTGGAATGGAAAAGCAAATGGCGACCCTTTTATTGTAAGAGGTGGATATAGATGCAGACATACTTGGATACCTACAGACCCTAGTTGGAACATAGACTAATAGATGGATTGTTTTTTATAAAAAACTTTGATATAAATAAATTACAACTGGAGA
>CAACVD010001213.1_pt1 | contig 12370 bp, 17 predicted proteins | sample 2381771 | NCBI WGS metagenome assembly CAACVD01 (sample SAMEA5211965, study PRJEB30684) | marine metagenome | biome: Marine; feature: Epipelagic; material: Water | collected 2015-10-15 | depth 15 m | reverse complement strand
TTGTTCTTTTTCGCCTACAATAAAATCTGTATCTAGATCTTCGTCATATTTACAAGTTTGTTTTGTAACGTAGAAGTTATCTTTGGAGGTTTCTTGAACCGTGATCCCCTGACAACAATCCTCGACAACGGAATGGCATTGTGAGCATTGTTCGTGCCCATGAACAAAGATAGTTCGTGCTTCGCACCCGCATCTATTGCATCTCATCTATTTCCTCCATTGTCATTGGATAGACGAACATGGGTGTTTTATCGCCTACCCATGCTCCTACGGTGTTAAATTCTAAATATTCTACGGCTTCTTCTTCGGTCATGTTATCGCGGTTAACGAGAATTTTAACGGCTTTATTGAAATCATAAACAAGAACGTCCTCTTGGGAACATCTTCTACCAATCCCGATTAAAGCATTATCAAATCCGTTTGCTTTGAGCATTTTACTACGCCCTTACCTTAGATTATATACAAAAGTATACTTACCTTTTGTATTTTTGTAAAAGGCATTTCCATTTTCTAAAGCCTCCCTTAATCTTATAGCAAAAGGTTTAAGTTTACCTTTGTGATAAGTTCTAATAGCTTTATCGTGATATCGTTTTCCATTGTGCATAATAACTTTGGAGCCTTTGATAAAATCACGTTGTTCAAAATTAGAGGCTTTATAAATAGTTCCTAAATGATTGTACTCTTTGTCGGCATAAGAGACGACAATCTTACCATTCCAATCTTTCTTTAATAAGCGTAAGGCTTTACCGATAAAATAACTTTCGGTGTTAAAAGGAGTATCATCTATACAACATAAACGCCTAAGCTCAATAACGTCCTCAATATTATCAGAAAATCTTTTGTATTGGTTTGCCATAGCTAATCTGCCAAAAAACATGGCTCCTGTCATTTTATCTGCGGTATCATACAAGGCATAACAAAAATCAGAAATACAACCGTTAATAGATTTGGAGTAATGGTGCGTTTCTATAAAATCTCTAATGTGTCTTCTTTCTACCCGCATGACTTTCCATTTTTTTAAATTACTCACGCTCTAACTTCTCTTCATCAATACCATTAGGTCTACTCAACGGAGTTTTGGTGTACCATTCTTTTTCTTTAAAACTTTTAAAGCATTTAAAGCCATCTCCATATATTTTATCTGACCACATTTGGCACTCTTCTGGTGTAGTAAAGTGCATAACGGTTAGTAAACTATACATTACGATTTGATTAGTCATATTGCTCTCCCATGCTAATTTTATATTGATTAATGTATTCCAATATAATAGCGGGCTTCAGTAACTTATCCGCCAGTACGTTATTTAAGTGTTTAAAGAACTCTGCTTTCTTTTCACTTTCTGTCATATTGCTCTCCCTAAGACTCTTAATTTAAAGACAAATTGTTTTAATTCTTTTGTGGCTCTTTCGTAATCTCTACTAACATCCCCGTGATATTCTAATTCATGTCGTTTTTCACTTAGTTCATCGACTTGTTGACGTAGAAATTTTAATTCATATTCCTCTGCAGGATTAAGTTTCTTTTCCATTAGACTGCCTCAGTTGTTTTTTTAAATATCTGTGTAGTTTAGTGGGGATATGTTTACCCCCATTTCTCCAACGGTGTTGGTTTGCCCACCTGTTTGCGTGTTCTTTCTCTTTGTTAAGAAAGTTATTAATGGCAAACTCTTCTTCTAACGTCTTTTTTTTATCGTCCATTATGATGCTCTTCCTTCACCGTTACATGAACATCAATCGGTTGATCGTTTTGAAACAACTCTCTGGGAAGAATAATTCCCGAAGAACAACCACAAGAACACCCTGCTTTTCTTCTCCATTTGTTATATAGAATCAGGGAGGAAATGCAGTCTTCTTCGTAAGAAAGTATTTTGTTATCCCTGAGCCACGGAAAGACATCCGTCCAAAGTAATTTTTTATAAAAATAAAATCCATAGATTAACTTACCCAGACCAATGCTACCATTACCTTCGTTAGAAAAAGGACCCCCGTCATAAAAGAACACTCTTGCTTTGTTAGGTTCTAAATATCTGCAAAGATCCGTAGATGTTTTTATGTTTAAATTTATCTTCATTATATCCTCCATGTAATTATCATAGAGGTAGTATGCGATATATTCTATACTATGTCAATGCTTAATGTGAAAGCCATCATCCTTGAGGGATCGGGACACTGCTTTAGCTATGCAATGACTAATAATGGCAAGAGCGGTTTCTTTATCGGGGCTCATGCGAATCACTTTATGAAGAACCGTGATCAGCGATCCGTGAACTGCGGGCATCATATTGAGGCCCTCTTGTTCAAAACTTTTGAGAAGTTCGTCGGTAAGTTCTAATCCTAAATCGAAGTCTTTACTTAATTCTTCTATATCCATAAAAAAAGCCCCCGCAAAAATGATTTTGTTTTACATGGAGTATCTTTGCGAGGGCCCAACTTCAACTTAACAATAACCTTAATAAGGGATTTTATGGGATGTGTCAAACTCTTTCTTCAGAGGGCACTAATTCTTTTTTTTGGTAAGCTTCATAAACTTGATACATAATTTTTAACTGTCCGCCCATGGTACGACCTTGTTCACGGGACAAAGTTTTTAGTTCTTTGTACACTTCTACGGGAACAAGCACACTTTTCCACTTGGTAGTATCCATTTTAAATCTCCTTTGATGCGAAGATATAAGATTTTATTGGATATTTCAAGTAAAAAGTTGTGACCCCGACAAAGGGAGGAAAGCGGGGCCACAAGTTCGAGGTGAACATGGAGGTAAAAATGTTAACGAGCAGTTCCCCAACTAGATCCCACCTCAACATCGCACTTGTTGGGTACTTCTAAAGGTACTGCATTTTCCATGATTCGGGAAATGTTTTCTGCGTCCGGCCTACTTTTTACTGAAATGGCTAATTCATCGTGTATTTGTATCAATGGAATGCGCCCAGATTGGTATATATCGACCATGGCTTTCTTTGTCATGTCGGCAGCTGAGGCTTGGATAAGCCTGTTTAAAGCCTTGTATGTATAGGCTCTTTTTAATTTGGTGGTCTTGCCATACTCCTGTACAGCTTGCTCAAAGGGAAGGGCTTTGTTCATTTCGAATCGGTCTGGTTCCCACAAATCGAAGCGACATTTTCTGCCAAGCAGCGATCTTACTGAGCCTGAGCTATCTCTCTCATTCAAATGGTTCATAACACCGTTCATCAAACCCTTAACAAAAGGCACTCTCTCATGGTACTGGCGGATAATGGACTTAGCCTCCTCCACTTCTATGCCCAACTGCTCAGAAAGCTTGTTAACACCCATGCCGTACATCATGCCAAGGTTGATGGTCTTGGCTGATTTTCTGGCTATCTGTGCCATTTCTGCAACCATCGTATGAAAATCGGTAGTCGGATCGTCATTATAGGCTTCCACAAACTCAGCTGCGCCCTTCAAAGGGATTTTTCTGGAAATACCAAACACATGAGCATAATGGACCAAGATCCGTGGTTCCTGTTGCGAGAAATCAATAGAAGCCCATTGCTCTCCTTCTTCTGGGAGGAACAAAGAACGAATCATTGGCCCTAATTCTGGATCCCTAGCGGGGATTTGCTGTAAATTGGGGTTGTTCATGGAGATTCGCCCAGAAACGGTGCCACCTTGATCGGATCTAATCTGATTTATATGGCTGTGAATGCGTCCGTCCTTGTGGCAATGCTTTAATATAGTGTTAATAAACGTGCCACTGGTCTTATTAAGGTTCCTAACGTCTACAATAAGCTTGGAAAGCTCATGCGGATGGTCTTTTAGAAAGGATTTAGTAAAGGACGGTGCCCCTTTTTCGGTTCTTTCGTACTTAATATCAAGTTTATCAAAGGCTTTAGCTATGGATTGCGCCGCCCAGACCTCTATTTCAAGCCCAGTAAGCTTTTTTATCTTGTGTAAAGTTTCTTTTTCACGTTTGAGAAGGGTGTTTCTAAGTGATTCGGCCTTATCAAGGTCTACTCTGACCCCTTTCCACGTCATATCTATCAAACAAGGCAATAAACTTAGCTCTAAGTCTGCGATTTTTGCCAAACCCTGCTTGTTTATCTCGACAGAAAAGTAATTCCAAAGGTCCAAGGTCAGTTTTGCGTCGTCCGTAGCGTATGGACCTACAAACATGGCAGGCATTTTCCACATTTCAGCTTTTGGATCGACCCCAAAGGCAGAAGCAGCCTCATTAAGTTCTTTTTCTGACTTGGTTTTGCTTAAATGATCGTAAGAAAGCGCATTAAGACTGTAACTAAAGCGGTTTTCGTCCAACAAGGCAGCGATAACCATGGTATCTATAATCTTACCATTGATAGTAAAGCCCGATTGACGGATCCAACCCGCATCATACTGTGCGTTGTGCATAATTTTATCTGCAGGGCTTTCAAAAACCTTCTTGAGCCACCTGTTAACGATCTTTTCATCTAAATTACCGCCGCCCAAGTGACGGACAGGGACATAATGAGCCCAATCGTCCGTAGCAATAGCGTAACCGACAATCTCTCCATCCCCAGTAGGCCAACCCGGTCCCTTGGATTTTATGTTTGGATCCCTTGTTTCTACGTCAATAGCAATCTGTTTACAGTGACTGAGATCGGGTAGTTCGTGCGGAGGCACCCATTCACTCTTGGGTGCAAGCATTGTTAATTGTAAGGACATATCATCCTCCATCTTGGTATTGGTTTTAATTCTTCACCGTCAAGAGTTATGTAAAAATTGTTGCAATCAAATTTAAGGAACACATCACCGTAGTGCATTTGTCTGTGATGATTGGCACAGAGACACATGATGTTATCGGTCAAATCAGAACCATTTTGGGAAAGTGGAATGACGTGATGAGCTTCTGAATATTGACGACCATTTTCTTTGATAAAGGAATAGTTATGAGTAATACCTTGGGCCTTACATATTTGACACTCATCCTCAAAATGGTCCTTAACTTTTTCTCCGTTAGGACCCCGCTCTATACGTTTAGATTCTTTTAAATCCCTTTCCTTTTCTTCCTTTGTTAAACAAGGGTTTTCTGGATAAGAAAGTATATCAACGTCTGTTACATAGCTTAACTGTGTATACTTACATTGTTTAACGTAACCAAACTCTGCGTTTTTTGAAACATTAGCTGTAAATGAAAGGTTCATGCCCTCAATAAGGTCATGGTCATCCGAAAAACTGTTAAAACTTTTGCTGTTTGTTTTGTAAATATTTTCATCTACATCTTTAAAAAAGAAACCATCTTTTCCAAGAAACCATTCATCTGTTAAAGCATTAGTATTCCCATACTTTGTATCTACACAACAAATAAAAGTTAAAATAAATCTTTTTTGTTTTTCGCCTTTTTCGTAACGATGTTCTGAATCTTGATAATTTGACAAAATTTTATACGCCTCGTCAATAGCGTGTTTATTACACGCCATTACTTCTCTCCACCCAAAGCACCATACCCGCAGATATCAAGCCAACTGTCCGCATGGTCAGGGGTTTCTATCAAGCGACAGAGCTTAACGGCTACCATACATTGATAGACTTGAGCGACAGTTACTTCTTTTTCAAGAATAACAGACCACATTCTGGCAATGCGTTTATGGTTTTCATAAGCATCTCCGTAGTCCTTGGCCCGTGGGCCGTTAATCATGCTCTCTGCTTTAGCTAATATTTCTGCTCGTTTCATAAATCGTAACTCCTTGTTGCGTCTTCTGGTTCGACGATATAAAGATTTTCCTTTGCCCGTGTTACACCCACGTAAAAAACCCGATGAATATCATCAGGTTCTAAACGTGAGCTTTGTTCAGCTGCCCACGACAAGTCGGTATGTAATATGACATTATCGGCTTCTCCTCCCTTGGAGCCGTGGATCGTGGACACTGAAATGCGGGGAATACCATTGAACTTTTCTCCCCGCCTTAACATGGCAATAATATACGCTCGTTCCTCTTCGGGAATTTTATCAAGCGCAATGTGCCATATTTCCTCTAGGTCTTTTAACAGACCAAAACTGTTTTTTAATTCATCGAAGGTAATCATATCACCGTCATCGACCCCAGTAAGTTTTTTAAATCCTCTTTTTACGCCCTTGCCTATAGACATATAGTGATACATGGTTCTGGCTTCTTTACCAGAAATAGGTCTTTCCTTGCGTAAATCCTCCCAAGCATTAACAGCAACACTTATTTTTTCTTTAATGGACCGTGAGCCACGGTATTCAAACAATAGTCCATTGGACTTGAGTGTTTCTTTTACAGGACTGAGTTGATACCCCGCCTGAGCTAGAATGAGCCACTCTCCTTCGGACAGATCTAATTGGTTTAAGTTCCATATGCGGGTGACGTAGCCCTCTTTATCTGTGGGCTCATACCGCTTTGCATGACGTACTTGTATGCGGTTAGATATTTTCGTAGCAACATCATAGACGTTTTTCGGGACGCGGTAGGATTGAGACAAGGTTTCTGAAGGGCCGTCCATAGATATAAAATGATGTACGTCTGCCCCTGCCCACTTATAAATAGCCTGATCGTCGTCGCCTGCACAGTACATACGCTTTGATTTCTTTTCTAAAAGATCAGCGATTTCCCATTGCAGGGGAGATAAGTCTTGCGCTTCATCTAAAAAGCAAAGATCAAACTCAGGACAAAAGTGATGTGATTCGTGAACAAACTGTTCAAGCATATCTGTAAAGTCAAATAAACCATTGGCCTCTTTGTATTCTCTTAAACCTCTGGACACATAATCCACATTAACCCAAGGCTCTTCTATGGAACTTATGTCATACTGTTCTTTAAGGGTAACTTTCCTGAGGCGGGCTAGATTAATTAACCCTAGTATAGGATCGTGGGCCTTGAGCATATCGGGTAGATCATCTGTAGACGGTCTGTCTACATGAAGGGTAATACCTAGCTTATCGGAAAGTTCTCTGTAGTTCTCTGCCTGCATGACCTGTTCTGGTTTTATATCAGACAGAGTAAGTGCCAGACTATGAAGAGTACGGAAATACTGTAAATCTTTCTGTGTGTCCAACTTAAACCGCTCACAAGCTCTTTCTTTGGCTTCGTTGGCTGCCTTTCTCGTAAAAGCTAAGAAAGCTATTTTATTTGGGGATACACCAGAGGACAGAGCTTTATCCACCATATCTAATAGGGCAGTGGTCTTACCTGTACCGGGCGGGCCAAATATTCTAAACATTACCAAGGAGCCTTTTGTTTGTTTCCAAACTCAGGGGTAGCAACCTCAACGTGAGTAAACTCAAAGGCAGGTATCTTCCACACCCTGATTGTAGAGCCTTTAATCTTCATAACGGTGCTTTCGCCTTGTATGTCCCTGAGCCGTTGAGCAACCTTGTGGGACTTGTATTCAAAGAACCTGTTCTTTTTAAGATGGCTTTCAAAGTCTTTAAGCCTGAAGTAAGTAATCCCTTCTTCTTCATCCGTCCACGGCTTGCGAAGGAGGATCTCTTCTTTGTCCTGAGCCTGTTGCAAGTGACGGCAAAACTCTTCAAGGTAGTCGTAAAACTGTCCGCTGATACTCGCGTCCTGAGAGACTTCCATAATCGCACTTTCGTTTTCCTTCATCTCTGTCATCAAAGCACTGATTCGGCTCTCCCAGATGTTCTTAGACACTGTACGTGGCATCATGTTTAATTGTTCCATACAAGCCTTTTGAAACATGAGTTGGCTCATCAGGGCATCTGTGTCTAATTCAAGGGGCTCACCGTTTACGTCAATGAACCACACAGGCGGGGTAGAATTGTATTTTCTAAGGTTAGCAATGTTTGCACCTTGTACAGCAGCCCCGATACCATACCGTCGTGTACGGCAAAGTTCTTTGTTGCAATGGGCATTGATGGGCGAATCAGAACATTTATACGCATAGTCCTTACGGTGTAATTGTTTGGCTACAACATTTACTTCGTTTAAAGGTAAGGGCGGTTCTAAATACTGCATATTATAATTAAGGATTTCACTCTCCCATGAGTCAGGAAAAGCTTTCCTTAAATAAACTCCAATACTAAACAATCCGTTGTTACGTCCTCCCTCTGAGATTTTCCCTCCCATAAGGATTTGTAAGCATGGAGGACCGTCGCGCATGGACGCAAACTCCGCCTGCTCTTCTATCTGTAATTTCTTCATTTCCTCTGGGGTCTGCTTAAAACGCTCATACAGCGTGATAAACTCCTCCAGAGTGGCTGAGGTGCCGTCATCAAGAAAGGCGTACCGTAGCCCCTCTAAATGATCGTAGTAGGGCAAGTTCAGAAAGTTACCTACGTCGCCCCTTTCCAAATTTAATTTAACCTGCTTTGGAAAGATCTCACTGTCGCCATAACCTAAGGCGGCACTGATGTGTTGAAGTGTCTGTTGTAAATCTCTAGCCTCTACCCAATCGGTTAGAAAAAGAAAGCAGTGTGCGCCCCCTGATTTGGAGCGACACACTACTAAGGGTAATTTTAGTTTTCTAATTTTCTCCACAAGAACTTTGTGGTCCAGTGGATATTGATCTACGTCAATACAACCCCACTTACACCTGTTATCTTCGTTGATAGGGATAATACCAAGCGCATTACCTTTGCCCGATAAATGGCCCTCCCAAAGATTCAGGGTCCGTGGTTCGCGGATGATGGAAGCCTTACCAGTATTCTTACCGTTTACTTGTGTCTTTTCAACTTTGTAAGTACCGTAGGCTTCCTTCAATCCGTCGAAGATTGATGAAAACTGTTCTACAGACATTAGAAGGGTATATCGTCTTTTTCGTGCTTAACGACAACACCACCCTTTTTAATGCTTTCAGCAAAAGCTTTTGCTTTAGCGTAAACATCTGCACTGCTCACAGGTTCTTTTCTGGACATCTCCCATCCATGCCAAGAGCCTTTGGAGTTTTCTTCTCCCACAGACTTTAAATGATATATAAATCCAAAACGAGGAGGAGTGAACATACCATTCTTGCCTTTAATCGTGGCAGAAAGCATCATGCTATTCCATTTACGGCTTTTCTTTAGCTGTGTAGATTTCATAGCTATTAGAGCTTGGTCCGCAGACCCATCGTTTTTTAAAATTAAGACATAGTGTTGATGGGTTTCTTCAATGTATTGTCCTGAGCCGTCCGTTAGATAGTCTTTATTATCTTCAGAACTTCTTTCGACCTCAGGGCATTCGTCTTTAGTCTTGTATACAGAAGAAGGAGCCCCGCTACCTTCGCCCCGTGGAGCCCATTGAATATAGACCCGCTCGTAAGCACAAGGTATAACATTCACTCCTTCCTTGCCTTTGTAAACCTCATCAGTAACACTGTTAATAATGTCACCTCTCTTGGCATTATCTAAATCGTCTAATTTAGAATCAAGACCAGATAAGATTTTAAGGAAAGGGAGAGCAAGATCGTCACTTCCTAAATCATTAATACCAGACCCTGCGTCCGCTTCCATCATGGATGCATCAAACATAGCCACTTCACTTTTCTTCTTTTCTTCTACAGCAGTCGTCATTTCTTACCTCCTTTGATGATTGCTCTTTGTCCAATAAAAGCACCAAACAATTCCATAGGGAACTCTTCGCCTGCTTCCATTCTTTCCTTAACCCAAGCCTTTAAGGTTTGAGGTTCTATTTTGGACTCTTGATCGGTTGCTACACCATTGTCGTAAGCAACACGCATAAAAACTTTGGCATCGTCTTCCTGTCCACGACCAAAGGTAGCGACAACCTTATTCTTTATAATGTCGTCGTGCCCATGATCCCTTAACCAATCGTAAGCTTTCTCACGATTAGCAACAAGAATAGAAGCCCCATAGATGTTTTTGATTTCAAGAGAAGAGCCATCATCTAGCTTAAATGAAGACAACCCTGTTTCCGTCATTAAGTTAGGGATCTCCTCATCACTGATTCGCAAAAGCTCTTTCTTGGCTTCTTTTAATTCAGCGTCAAGGTCCTTAACCTTTTGTTCCTGATTTTTTTGTTTTTTTGCTAATGACGCAACCGTAGTTAAATCATTCTGCTCTAAGTTTTCAATGTTAGAAGATTGCTCTTCCTCCATTTCTTCGAATAGTTTATTCATCGTCTTTCCTTTTTCGTTGTTAAAGATCTTTTTATGATCTTGACTTCACCATATAAGATATTATAAGATGGTGTCAAGAGGTAAAAATGAAATATAAATTTAAAACAAAACCGTTTGAGCATCAGGCGGAAGCATTAGAGAAGTCTTGCAACGAAAAGTATTACGCTTTGTTTATGGAGATGGGAACAGGTAAAACCAAAGTTGCCCTTGATAATCTTGGTGTTTTGTACACAGAGGGCAAAGTACAGGCTGCCCTCATTATTGCACCAAAGGGGGTATACGACAACTGGGTTAAGGTAGAAATACCAAAACATTTACCAGAAGAAATTCCAACAAAAGTTTTTAGGTGGCAACCCAAGAAAACAATAACCTTCACAAACGATCTACAGAGTTTTGTTAAAGAACGGTTTGAAGGTCTAAAAATCCTAGTGATGAACGTAGAGGCGTTGTCTACTCAAAAAGGGACTACCGTAGCCGGTATCTTTTTAATACAGAACGAAGACAATATGATTATTGTAGATGAAAGCACCACTATCAAGAATAGAAGTGCTTCTAGGACGAAGAACTTAATGACGCTTAAATCGTATAGCACTTACCGTAGAATACTGACGGGATCCCCTATTACTAAAAGCCCAATGGACTTATACAGCCAGTGTTCTTTTCTATCTACAAATGCGTTAAATTTTAAGAGTTACTATGCTTTTCAAGGGCGGTACGCGCTCATCAAACAAAGATCCTTTGGTGCGCGGTCCTTTCAAGAGATTGTGGGGTACAGGAACTTAGATGAACTCAATGAAAAACTAGAGGAGTTTAGTATAAGGACCTTAAAGGAGGACTGCTTAGACCTGCCTGATAAATTGTACACCAGACGCAATATAACTATGTCTGACGAACAAACCACCGTTTACAATCAAATGAAGAAGCTTGCACTAGCACAGCTTGACAGTGGTGAGTTATCAACCACCGCTAGTATATTAACACAGATTATGCGTTTACAACAAATATGTTGTGGGTTTTTTCAACCCGACGTAGGAGAAATCCGTCCGTTAACAAACAATAGACTGAGTGAATTGTTAGATATTACGGATGAGTTACAGGGTAAAGCTATCATTTGGGCATCATTTACATTTGATATCCAACAGATAGCTCATGCCCTGCGCGACCGTTTTGGGCCCGATTCGGTCGCACTTTATTATGGTGAAACACCTCAGGAAGAACGACAAGGAATTGTAGAAAAGTTTCAAGATCCGAAATCTGATCTACGGTTCTTTGTCGGTCAACCAAAGACAGGAGGCTATGGTATTACCTTGTCAGCTGCCAGTACGGTTATTTATTACAGCAATAGTTATGACCTAGAAAACAGGCTGCAAAGTGAGGACAGAGCCCATCGTATAGGCCAAAAGAAGAACGTGACGTATATAGATTTAGTTTGCCCAGATACGATAGATGAAAAGATACTAGAAGCTTTAAAGAATAAGATTAGTTTGTCCCAAAAGGTCTTTGGGGAGGAAGCAAGGAACTGGCTAGAGTAGCATCGTCCTCTGGCTCTGGTCTACTTGGAGGCATTGTAGCACGTCCAACAAGAGCAGGGTTCATTGCCATTTCTATATCTATTTCGGCATCCCTCATTAAATCGCCCGGTAAACCTAATTTATCAACAAGTTCCGTGGGCCGTGCTTGAGGAGCAGGGGCATACACAGGATTTATAGGATCTTCGGACTTTAAAAACTCCTGACCTGTCATGGAGAAACTTTCTGGTAACACAGACCCTAAGGTTCTTTGCTCTTCTGGCGCAACGGGAGGTATGTTTTCAAAACCAAAGTCTTCTACCCCCACTGCTTGTAGGACTTTAGGTAAATAATCACGACCCTCTTGGGACAGGATACTTGGATCTCTTCCCCCTTGTATAAACTCAGTCATTGTTTTTGGTCCTTGATTATACGCAGTTATACCATCATTAACATTACCAAATCTTTTAATCATGGCTTGTAAATATTGCTCACCAAACTGAACATTTAAACTTGGTATGAACAATAATCTACGGGCCTCTTCGGGTGTTTCCCCCGAAAAATCAACATTATTTTTACGAGCTATTTCAAAAATAGTGTCTACCTTATTACCCGGTTGCATAGCTGTTGGCACTTTTACTTGGGTCAATCCTATAGCTCCCGCTTCACTTACTGCGTTTGGATTACCTCTGCTCTCTACAAATATTAAGGCTCTCATTAATTCACTTAGACTATTTAATATACCACCATTGCTCATTCGGGGTAGAAAAGATCCTATGCCTTTTTTTACATCACCACCGTCAGCCATGCCTTTACTAGCCATATA
>CAACVD010001212.1_pt1 | contig 12373 bp, 24 predicted proteins | sample 2381771 | NCBI WGS metagenome assembly CAACVD01 (sample SAMEA5211965, study PRJEB30684) | marine metagenome | biome: Marine; feature: Epipelagic; material: Water | collected 2015-10-15 | depth 15 m | reverse complement strand
AGACGTGTGCTCTTCCGATCTTGATAACTTTGTCTTGTGCTTCTTGTAGATCTACTCCCTCTCTTACTCTAACTTCTGCTGATATTTTTGCAATAATTTTCATTGATACTTTTCTTTAGTTTCGTTATAAGATAGTTTAACAACATCTTTTGCATAATTTTCGTGATGTCTCTTAATCTTCTTTAGATCTTCTTGAGAATCTATGCTAACGCCAAACATTAGTTGAAAGCCTATATCGCTATTAATTATCTTAGGCATTCTAAGTTCTAAGTCATCGTGGTCACCATCTAACTTTCGGTACCAAATAACTTGTGACTTAGTTTTGTTAGGCATCTAAAAGAGCTTTGTATTTATTTATTACGCGTTCCATATTAGTTTCATACCACAAAGTAAAATCAATCCTTTGATCTCCTTGTTCCCATACTCTATATACAACTGCTCTTAATCTTTGACTACTTGACTTAGTTTTACCCACTTCTTCGTTTATTGTAAATTTTTCAACCTCTTCTGCTTCTTCTTTAGAAATGCCATCAGACGATATTAGAACCATTCCTGGTTTCTTTCTTAGTGAGAATATTCTTGTCATGCTATCCTCGCTCAGTTCTTGTGTATGTATGTTTATACTTAAAGAACCATCTGATAATGTAGCCACTTTGTTTACACCACCTTCAAATATTACTGTCTTTTTACTCATTTCGTTTACAATATATAAAAATAGATTCTAATTCCCATTCATTTGGATCAAAATATATTAACACTTTTTTGTTAATCCAATTCGTCAATAAGTCGTGTCGTTCTTTTGATTTCATCTAAATAATCTTGTTTGTTCATCTTACATATTCCGTTAGCGAGGGTTCTCATTTGTTCTGCTGTTCCTTCACCTTCTCTTTCGTCTAAATAAATACCGAACTTGTATTGTTCTCCTTGGTTAAATAGATTACATCTCGGACACTGTACTTTAACATTTTGCTCATGCCATCTCGTGCAAATATGTCTTCTACTTTGAAAATGGCCTGCATGCATCTCTTTATAATGTTTCTTAACTCCACAAGTATAACATGTTGTCATACCTAATTCATCAGCGTCTTTTGTTCTAACGTATATGCTAAACAATCTATCTAACTTCTTTTTTAATTTACTAATCGTCAAAACCTATCTTGAATTGGTTAACATTCACATCTCTAATTATAATCGGATTGCTATTGCCATCAATCAATGTTCCTTTAACACATTTTAATCCTCCTACTAAACAACCTCTCGTTGCAGTAAGTAATGGCTTCCATCTATTAAAGTTTCTTAATTTCTCATACGCCATAGTCTTATACTTCTTACCATCTTTTTCGAAGAATAAATAGTAGAATGTTCCACCATGTTTTGACTTTCTCATTTGCATTCCTTTGTATGTTGCTTCAAATATATCCATTTTAATTTTGTTTAGTTACTATTGTTTTTACTTCTATAATTATATCCATTAACTGATCGTAAACTTCTTCAATTTCTTCACTGTTTCCTGTTAGTTTAATTATTTCATCATCGTACTGCTTAGCTACTTTAATAAGTCTATTGAATTTTAATTTTACAATCTTAGAATGTTTGCCTTTTAAATTGTAAAGCTGCTCATTAAAACATCTAAATGTAGCGATCAATAAGTTTAAGTCAATCGTATCTTCTTTGTTCATTATTTTAATCTTTTTGCTTTGTTAATAGTTGCATCAATCATCTTTTGACCTTGTTGATGCTTTTGAAAATCTGTTACTAATCTTTGTTGTCTTTGTAGTTGTGCCTTAGCCTTATGTTCTTTTAACCATATATTCCAATTGCGAACGTTAACAAATCCACCATGTTCTGATTCTCTAATACCTTTCTCGAAAGCAAATTGAACTTCATCTAAAGTCATAGATCCATATCTTTTTGATAAATCTTCTACTAAGAATTTAGCCATCATTACTATTTGATCTACTTCAGGCTTTTGTCCTAACATAAAATAACATTTGCTTAATAAGTCTACGCAATTTTCGTTTAACATCTCAATGCTATTTTTATAAAGATACCATATTTGCTCAGTTTTATCTTTATTCATCAAATTCTGGTTTTACTCGTTCATAAATATCTGGAGCTATATTTTTTAGCTTTCTTAATACTTTTCTCGATTCTCTTCTAGCATTATCTTTAACAGTTTTACTAATGTCAGTTCCTGTTGCTTCATTGATAATTATATGGGATTCTTTAAGTATCTTGTCTACTTTTTCTTTCTTTGTCATATCTTTATTGTTCTTTAACAAATGTTCCATTAATCATTTTGCCTTTTCTTTTAGCTATTACACTATAAGCTTCGTCAATACAATCCTCTATTCTTACTCCACCAAGTTCAGCTAAGTTAGTTAGTACAACGACACAATCTCCTATTGCATCAATAAATTCTTCTTTATCATTATTCAATATAGCTTTTGATAGTTCTCCAGCTTCTTCGAATAACTTTAATGATTGGGTCTTAGTATCTCCTTTTTCGTAGATACCTTTTTCTTTTGCCCATTCTCTTATTTGATTAAATCTTTCCATAATTGTTTTTTGATAATTTGATTATTGTATAAATGTAAATTAGTTGCTTGGTGATAATACGTGCCAGGTGCAACTGTTAACCTTGACGCGCACATTTCTAATAACTTTGAAAACATATATTGATCATTGCAAAAACCGAACCAGAGGTCGTTAGAACGCATGTGAACACTCATATTCAATTTATCTTCTACTATTTGAAATTGAACTGTCGTTGTGCATGGAGTATCATACTTGTAGTTATCTATCTCTTTGCCATCATAAAACGATATAACACATTGTCTAGAGTCTTTGTCTTCTTCTAATCTTTTTAAAGCTTTATTAATTTGATTCTTACGAAGCCATTGCCATCCATAATTACTTTGCACTTTGTTATCTTCATCCATGTGTGATTTCCAGATTGGCGCATATTTGCTAATTTCAATTGCATTAGGATCTCCTGATAAATACCATCTCCATTCTCTTTCTGCATATCCTCTTGAGAAGTTTCTTTTTTTATTAGTAATGATTTTATCGTTAGGATTTTCTAATGTAAACCCAACGTCGAATAATGCTTGAGTGTTTCCATGCTTAATTCCTTCTTTTAATATCTTTTGAACGTAATACTCAAAAGCTTCATTTGCGTTATTAAATTTCATTTTTATTTATTTTTTTTGTTCCAATCTCTATATGAATCTATTGCTGATTTGTCAAAACCTTCAGGACTTAATAACTCACCAGCTACATTCCAAAACCAAATATTTTGATCTGTATTTTTAGGTATGTATTTCCAAGCTTTCGCATCATAACTTTTTACAGTATTAAATGGAGGTAAGATCTTTTCATTTTGTGTAAATGCTAAAGGTTCACTAATAACATCTGTACGTCCAAGCTCACCTGTTTTCATATTTCTTGCTACACAAACACCTTTCATTTTAGCATGAGGAAGCCCTATTTGTAAACCTCTAGTCAATACACCAGTACTAACTACTGTCCACATCTCTTCTGGCTGACTATATTTTTCACATAAGTCATTACATATCCTAACGAATCCTGCTATTACGTAAGGGTGATCTAATCCAAATGGTAAAAATTTATAACCATTTTTTTCTGCATATTCTCTAGCAATCTTATTAAGATTAGGCATTGCTGCTATCCTATGAAAATGTACCTCTTTAGGTCCTTCGTTAATTACATGAGCTTGATGATCACTTATTTCTTTACATGCAGGCATAAAAAATATAACTTCTTTATTGTACAGCTTTGCTAATTCAATTATTGCTGTTGGTGCTAATCCAACTCTTGGAGCAACATAAACAACTACATCTTCTTTTATTTGACTAAAAAAGAATTCAGCTGCTCTAGTTTTCGTTCCACCTTTTAAGCTAAGATCTTCTCTTACTACTTTAACACCTTCATGCATTCTAACTTGTAAGTCAGGTAATTTACTTTTAAAATCTTTTGTTAATTCTAAATACGCTTCTCTGTCAGGATATAGCATATTGATTTCTTTATTTATTCCGTCTATCTTATGTTTATTATGTGCCATTTTATTTTAGTTTATTTGCCCATTCGTAATATTTTTTTTCTCCCCATATTTCTTTAAGTATACTATTATTCTTGTAAGTATTACCATTGTTTTTAGCTATATGATCTTTAGATTGATATTCTTGAAAGTATCTAACAGGATCACAAGCTCTTGAGTCTTCTACGTCATATCTATTAGCTCCGTATCTATCTGCTAAAAATCCTAAAGCTTCATTGATAAAATCAAACTCACTCATTGGCTTAGCTTTTTTAAATAGTTGCTTAATACATTTAGTTGCATTAGTTCCTGCGTAAACCTTACTTGACCTATTTATTAAGTTTGGATAGTATTCAGCTAAGTCCATAGCAAAAGCAGTTAGTACAAAATTCTGTCTTTTAAATCCTTTTTCTTTTAACCAATCGTTGCCATAGTCAGTTATTTCATAAATAGACAAGCCTGGATTGCGCTTTACATACTTTAAAATGTCTTTTATAAGTTTATGCGAATACCTTAAAATGAAATACTTTAAATGGTCTTTTTGTAAATGATCAAAACTAAATTGAGGCAGCAAATATCCTTTGTTATTTGTAAAAGGTATTTGTCTTTCTTCTAAATTTTCTAACCATGTTCCAATGTCATAGTTACCTTTTTTTATTTCATCAATAATCCAAAAGTTGCCAAAGCCATGTGTTCCCCAGGGTTCTTGAAACATTCCTCTTTTAGGCTTATAGTTTATACCTGAACCACAAAGTCTAAAAGTATAAAACAAATAAAACCACTCCTCTGTCCCTAAATTATATCTATTAAATTTATTAAAGAATTTTCCATTTTCTTTTGGATCTTTTTCTCCATGCCATAAAGCTTCACATAAAGAACTAAAAGCTGCATAGCGTCTATGAGTAACGTCGTAAATAGGCACGTAATACATTAAAGGATCATCGACCAACATCTCTAAAGATATTGCTGTTAAATTTTTTGGATTGCCTTCATAAAGATATTGTTGCAATAAATCTGTCTTCCTTCCGTAGTCGTCCATTGCCTCTAAAATGTCTTCGTCAATTAGTAAATTCCCTATCTGTTTCATATTTTTATCTGTTTAGTATCGTTTAGAATAAATTTAGTTGTTTTTTATACACAAACTCATCTGCAAACATGTAATTCTTAGGTGATAAATGTACACTTTGTCGTGCTTCCATTACCTCAAATTTTAATTCATTATTTGCATTAATAAACTCCTCAGGCCAGGATATTAAGTTATGCCCTTCGATATTACACATAGCTCGTAATTGTTTATTGAAACATCTTACAACTTCTGTTCTATCATTCCAAGATCCCCAAAAAGGTGACTTTTGATAAAAGCCTGTTGTTGGTATTTTTCTGCTTTCGTTTTCTATAGGAAGTAGTTCAACCAATGTAATTTGTTTACATTCTAACTCTCTAAGTTGTTTCGTAAGTGGTTCGATATAATATTTTGTCAAATAGTTATCTATGTTTTCAATATTAGTATTCCTTAGAATGTGATGCCTTACATCAATATTACCAGCGTAAAATGTTAATTTATCTAAATTCAATGGAATTAAATTATTAAGACCTCTGCTCAACATTCCCCATAAAGTAGATCCATCATTTCTTGATATTGCATAACCTTTATCAAATACTGATATTGAATGCGAATCTCCATAAACTAATTTATTAGTGTTTTCATTTACTAATTCTCTAAAATAAATGTCTTTTGTAAAATTATACTCAATTTTTCTTTTAATACAAAAATCATTAAAGTCTATAGATTCTCCATAAGTCCATGCATTGCCTTTAAAATTATTAAGCATGTCAAGCTTTTTAAGAATTGCATCTGTAACACCTCCAAACAAATTGTAAACTCCTTTCTTATAGTTTACACCTTCATTAATATATAGCTCGTCAAATTGACTCCAATCATCTTTTTCATTTAAAATTTTTACTTCATAATTACTAGACTCTAAAATCGATTTTAATACTCTAGTCCATCCACCGTTATGTGAATTTATTCTCGTTGCTGGATTTGATAAAATCCCTACCATTCCTATTTGTTTCATAATTTTTTTTCCGTTATATGTTGAATCTTTATACCACATTATTTTTTAAACCTAATCATAATAGTCTCATCGCCTTGCGAATACATAGCTGGTTGTATTATTTCACCAGTTTCAGAATCTACTATTGATTCACCTCGTTGATCTGCTTTGTATGCTTCTTGATGTCTCTTTTTTAATTCTTTTAAATTATTTTCTAGATCTTTTATTTCTTGTATGTGATCATAGCTCCATCTTCCTGCTGAATTTTTAATAGAAACATTTGCACCATACATATCTATGCCTGCTTTAGCTTCATTGCTATATTTAGCTATTTCTTCTAATGCTAATTCTTTAATGTTCTTCTTAATAGTTTTAGATAGTTCTTCTAATTTTTTTAATTGTACAAATGCATCTAACGGATTAATGTCTCCTTGCAGTACTTGCTTTTCAATAATTGCGATTTCGTTTTCCATTTTATTTATTGTTTATATAATTATTAAGTGATCCTAAATAAGCTACAGCATCTAATAAATTATCTTCTTTGTAGTTGTAACTATGTCTTGATAATTTTAAAGCTACCATGCATGCGTAAATATCTTCTGCTACTAAATCTTTGCCAGTCATTCCTGATGCTATCATCGCTGCTCTTTCCATTCCTTTTTCAAAAGGACCGTACATCCTTTCTTTTTCTTCAGATCTTTTGTTAATTATATTGTTTGCTTCCTCTAGTATATTCATTATTGATTAATTTTTTTACGAGCTTCTGCCCAATTAGTTAATGTTGATTCAACTTTAGATGGTTTATTATTTTTAGAATTTTTAATCCATCTTTGTATTCTTCTTTTAATATCAAAACTTGATTGCTTTTGCCATCTTGATTTTTTAGCATTAGGTGATTTTTCTGTCCAATAATCAATAAACTCTGCATGTTCTTTAAATCCTAATTCTTCACTTATAGCTAATACATCTATAATAAAATTATTATTGGTATTTATTTTATTTAAGTCTTTATTGTTATTAGTATTTAGTAGTGCTGTGTTATCAACGTTTGATTTTTCTACATTTAGCTTTTCAACATGTAGCTTTTCAATGTGTTGCTTAGGCTTCTCATAAACTACATAAATATGTCTAACTATTTTGCCATTTTCTCTTTCAACAACTCTTTCAATATAGTTATGTTTGTTAAGTTCTTTAAATGCAGAATATATAGCAGACTTACCATCTTTATGCCAATTAGTTATTTCTTCAACATATAGTTTCCAATTATCAGGCAAAGCTAACAAGTGACACAATAAACCTTTTGCTTTTAAACTAAGATCTTTATTAAAAATAAATTCATTATTGATTGTCGTGAAATTTTTATCCTTAATAACTTTGATCCTATTCATCTCGCATAAGTTTTATATTTATTGACTTTAATCTTTCTTCGTAGTACTCTTTTTCTTTAAGCAACAATTTTTGTGTCGTAAACTTTTCAGGATCAGAAGTTATAAGATCAAGGATTTGAATATACCTTGACTCATAAAGTTTATCATACTTAATAAGTTTATCATGTTCTGATATTTGATGAATGATAGTTGCATGATTTTTACCGAAGAATCTACCCATAACCATAAGAGGATAGTCGTAAATTTCTTTTATTAATTTATACATCATTTTTCTAGCGTCGACTAAGTGTCTAAATCTTTGTCTACTTAGCAATTCCTTTTTTGGAATACCACAAGCATATGCAACAGCGTTACTAATGTTGTCCATATTCTTTTCTCTGTTTAAAATAATTTCCTTTTTTAAATCCATTTTTTAATAATTTTTCCAATCTTTATTATGTTCAGAAGGAGCATGTTTTGACCACATCATTTTTACTTCTTCAATATATCCTTCGTCAATAAGATCATCACTAATTTTTTTTAATTGATCTCTCATCCAAAGACCTTGCTTCCATACTCTAAAATCATCAGAGTAAGCATAATGCCAGTCGTGAGACTTTAAATGATCTTGTAATTCTTGTAGCTTAGAATGGCATGTCATCTTGTATCGTATTAGTTGGTTTGACTTCAGTTACTTGCTCTCCTTTTAATACCCAATTCTTAAATATCTCAGCTCTATCAATTATAGTTTCAGCAGAAACTTGATGTCCTTGATAACTATTTACTGCATAGTTTAACGAGCTTTGACGTGCTATAAGCTCACTTTTATCAAAACTACTTGAGTTTATATTAGAATTAGGCTTGAATCCATTAGAACTAGTCTGTGAGTATTCAGGATTAACTGGCTTAACTTTTGGCCATTTGTCATGAGGAGTAAATTCGTATGTTGATTCTTGACCAACTATAAACTTATTTTGATTCTCTGACTTTGAAAGGTAAAAACCTTTATTGCCATTACTAAATGAAATTTCAAACTCGTAAAATCTTCCGTACTGTAAGTCTTTAGGTTGAATAAATTGAACATTTGTTACTTGTGATTTCTGCATTTTTTTAATTTTTAATTGTTAAATAGTTTAGACGTATAAGGTCGTCTACGAACCTTTCTTCGTTGCTAGGATTGATTATTGATCTATCCCAGTTATAAAACCTTATAGCGGATTTCTCCATAAAGTCTTTATTTGATTCTGAATAAATAAAGCAATCTCTTCTCATTTCTTTTACAAGATCGTGAGCATTCTTACTTTTATATTCGACTTTTGATTCTTTAATTTTATACATATGATTTTTTTTTAAAAAAAGAAAGGAGGCAAAGTAAACACTAACACACCTAAGCAAAACCCCCTTTCTTAACTAACACAAACTATTACTTGCTTAGGTTTGATTTTCTTCTATTGTTCATTGATGATAGAGCTCTGTTTCTAATCAACGAATAGTCTACACGATTCATTTGCACAATATCATCTACATCTGCAATTACAAGTGAAAACCCACCGTGATCTTTTACTGTTTGACCTTTCATCTTAGCAAACATTTCAAAATGTATTTCTTGCTCACTAAAAAACCTTGAACCATATACCTTGTTAATAGGCTTATTGACAACACTCGTTTCAACGCGCTCTGCCGCATTATCTTTTTTATTACTATAATCTATAATCCCTGTCTCTATTTTAGGCTTAGAACTATCTTGAATGTTATCCATGAATGATTCTAAGATTCCCATGTACTCTTCTAATATATTTCTATCTTCAGCGTCTAACTTAGTTAAGATAGTTCCTATTTTTCTTTGTATTACAATTTCGCTTTTTTTCATAATTAGTTTTGTTGATTAATTTTTCTTTTTAATGCCACTAGGTAATAAAATATCCCTAAGTAAATTATTAAGTCTATTGGTTCCATAGTGCTGCTTTTACTGCCGCCTTTCTTCTTTCTTTTCTTATAGCTTCAACATCTTTGTCAAATGATCTATATTTAGATAGCTTAGGTAAACCATTATACATTTGTTTGTGATTCATTCCAAATTGCTCATAGCCTTTGTGTAACATATCCCAATAATGTTTGCTAGGATCACAAAACTTACCGTGACTTTTTCTAGTCATAGTGTACAACATAACGTCTACAAATTCTCCATTGTAGTTAACTTGTTCGTACGCTTTTGTGTAAAATGTTGGATAGCCTTCTAATCTATCTAATGCTAATTCACATTCGCTAGTAATTTTAAACACAGCACCTTCGATTATGTCATTAGGATTTCCTGTGTAAAAAGCATCAGCTACTCCTCTAAATATAAATTTGTAGCCTATAAGTTTTAATCTTCCTACTGCTTCTGCATTAGGACAACGATATGCCATTTGTTGTAAATTAGTATTCATACCGTAAGCAAAATAAAGTTGTGTTCTCATTGTTTTGTGTTTTTAATATTATTTATGTTATACACAATGCTTAGTTCGTTCTTCCATCAAACACCACCAACATACTATCGTGCATACCTGATTTGCCCGTAACATATTCACCTTTCGTATTTACACCGCAAAATTTTATTCTCTTTTCTATAAAGCGGATCTCTTTTTGGTTCGGCAATATGTGTTTATGAAATAATTGAGTGCTTGTGCTTACAGGTAAAAGCATCACACATAATTTACCTTTTTTACTTTCCTCTATTGCCTTAATTACAAACGCATCTTTTAACTTTCTGCTATAAGGTGGGTTAATAAAATTTCGCTCTTTCCATTCTACCTTCAAACCATCGTGCTTTTCAATATCATTTTGATACGGGCAAGGGTCGTAGTTAAAATTAAATTCATTGTTTATTTCATCATAAAAGTATGGTGGTGTAGCCCAGTCATCTTTATGCTCTATGTTTCTATTTTTCATAATTCAGTTTTTTATACAATTCGTTATACCTACAAAAGGCTGCTACTTTCGTAGCAACCTAATGTGTTTGAAAACAGAGGCTCAAACTTTTCTGTTAGCTGCTGCCCAATCAAAAACACCTTGAACATCAGCAAATCCGAATGCTACTGCTCTGTCGCAGAAGAATTTCATGATCTTTCTAGTATGTCCGTTTCCAAACAAGTCAACAAGTGAATGTCTTAATTCTGTTTTGTTTCTTACTACATTCTTTTTCTTAGCAACCTTGTCACACATGTTAGTTAACATTATTACCCAAGAACATACCTTGTCAGCATTAACAGATCCACCGTGTTGTCTGAACTCAACAGTTCCGTATCTTCTGTAAGAAAACACATTAATTTTCTTGTAGCGAGTACACATTAAATTTTGAACATCTTCAAATGTTGTACACTTATTTAAGTTGTTCCATATAGAGTCGATCATTAAAGGTCTTGCCCATCTTGTATCTCTTCTAGAAGGAGCAACAACCATATCGATTTCTTCTTCGTACTTTCCGTAGAACTTAATTAAGTTAGTTAGATTCTTTACTGTATACTCTTGAATACCTACGTGAACGTGAATACCACAAGACTTGTTTACTTGGCAACCTGCGTTCTCAATAATTTCTAAAACTTTTCTTAAGTTGTCAATACCTTCTTGACCTTGAAGTATTGGAGAAACAAGCTCGTAAGATCTAAAACCTCTTTTTGAATTTAACGACGAATCAGTTACTAGTTTCCAAGTTGGCGTTACTCTATGTGTGTAATGTAAGAAAGGACAAGCGATATCGTTTTGTTCTAGTAAGTTACATAGACCATTTTGGCCAAGGCTTACAGGTACTAGCATTTCGATTTCAACTCCGAATGTTCTGTTTGATTTGATTTTCTTTTCCATTTGTGTTTGTGTGTTTAAAGTGTGTGTATGTTTGATTTTGTAAATGTACACAAAAATCTTTAACCTGTTAAGAATGTTTAACTTTTTTTGCCTTTTTTTTAGTTCCCTTGATTAGAGAGGATGTTAATTTATGTAAAAGTTTTATCAAAATAGCTAAAAATCAATAGCTTTTGACTTAATAATTACATACAAAATCGTTAGTTTTACTGTTAAGAGTTGTAAAAAGTATAAAAAAAATGCCCTTAGAAATTAATCTAAAGGCATCCGATCAACATAAATAACTAGAAAAGAATCAGGTTATATTCATAGGGACAACTATTGGCAATGTACCTTTGTCTAATACTACTCCACAAGACACTATATATTTTTTTGTAAAATTCTTTGCATAAGCCATCGCGTAACTTCTATCGTCTACTCCACAACCAACTTGCATGGCAAATAGTTTTTTATCTTTATTACAATACCAGTCGACAAATGCTTCTGTATGTATATGTCCTTGAACAATACTACATTGCCATTCTCTTACTCTTTTGTTTATTCCTTTACCTGAACATCCTGTCCCATGTACGTACATTACATCATTTATCACGTGTTGTTGTTGAAAGTCCCAACCTTCTGTACCTAAAACTTCATCGTAGTCTTTTACCCATCTATTACTTAATCCACTACTAAATACTTTTCTTGCAACTATTGCATCATGGTTTCCAATGCAAACTTTTGCGTTAGGAAAAGCTTCATGCCAAGGTTTTAATTTTTTTATTGCTCTATCTAATTCTTCTCCTGCACCAAAGCCATCTGGATCTTGATCATGATAACTACTATAATGGTTGTCTATTACATCGCCAATCAACACTATAGTATCGCAACCATATTTTTGTTGTGTTTCTATGCAATGTTCTAAATATCCATCTCTTATAAACGGAGCATGTAGATCACCAATTACTAGAACGTTATCCTTTTTTATTTGATCCAAATAGTTCATTATTTTTTTATTTTAGTTATCGTTCTTCCAACAAAGTAAGCTCCATAAATAGAAAGTAAAAGAG
>CAACVD010001211.1_pt1 | contig 12374 bp, 16 predicted proteins | sample 2381771 | NCBI WGS metagenome assembly CAACVD01 (sample SAMEA5211965, study PRJEB30684) | marine metagenome | biome: Marine; feature: Epipelagic; material: Water | collected 2015-10-15 | depth 15 m | reverse complement strand
ATAGTTTAACTGGTTAACTTGGAGGACCGAAGCCATGAGTAGATGTCGAGCGTGCGATAAACTTCTAGAAGAGACAGAGTTATTGCGAAAAGACGATAACGGAAATTTTGTAGACTTTTGCAATGAGTGCCACTATGAGTCTACGGTAGCCGCTTTGTGGGGTGACTATGCAACGGAGACTGATGACTCACTGGCTGACATGTTAAAAGAAATATCTGGGTTGACATAGGGAGGAAATAGGCGTAAAATAATAGTGTTACCTAGGGTTTTTAGGTAATAAATTATCAATAACAAAGGGAAACTATGTATGGCAGTTATCGAAGGCAAGGTGATTTTCAATTCATCATTAACAAAGACGGACGTATTCAATGGACAAGACACGGGCCGTTATACTGTATGGTTAGCGCTCAATGATAAGGATTCGCAATTTTTGGAGGAAAATGGAGTTAAACTAAAAGTGTATGGCGACACAATGCAGCGAAAGTTCGCAACTAAATACCGCATCCCAGTGATAGATACGGAGGACAACGCTTTTAAAGGTGAAATACCAAGAGGCTCCGTAGTACGGGTTAGTTACAAGTTAGGACCGCCTGATCCTTTACATGGCACACCAACGTATTTGAACGCTATACGCGTGCTGGAGTTAGGTGCTGAATCTAGCAGTGGACTCGATGAGGTCTAAAGTTTATTTATTTGTACTTTACAACGGAGACTGATGATATGACTATTTTACAACAGGGACCGAAAGGGTTTGTGCTGGGAACAGTGGCGCGGTATGGGAGCGTTACTGGCTGGGAAGTCGAGCACCGCCCCGCATGGATACGCGAAACAGAGACCGGCGCTGACGCCATAGAAATTCAGAACAACGGCGACTACAGCGGTATGTACCGCCGAGTTGGTCGCAACGGTTATACGATAGAAGAGGTCGCATAAGCGGTGAAGAGGAAACATGGCTATAACAAACAACGCGACCAACAGAGTCGAGTATGAGGACTGAGGCGAGCGTTTTTGTATCGCACGAGCCGTGCCCAAAGTGCGGCTCTAGCGATGCCCTAGCGCGGTACAGTAACGGTTCAGCGAAGTGCTACAGCGCCGGTTGTGGACATTATGAACGAGCTACTGGGAGTCTCGATAATATCGCATCTATACAACCAAGAGTGAAACCTATGGAAAATTTAGGGGTAGTTGCTGATATTCCTGATAGGCGGATAACTAAGCAAACATGCGCTAAATTTAAGGTCACAGTAGAGTACGACACTACAGGCAGTATTGCTAAGCACCATTACCCTTATTTTGCCGTTGATTCGGACGAAATGAAGGGCAGCAAAGTGCGATTGGTTAAGTCTAAAGATTTTTACGCTACGGGTGATTTAGGTAACGGTGTGGGTCTGTTTGGTCAGAACACGTGCTCGGGTCGCGGTAAGTACATTACAATCACAGAGGGCGAGTTAGACTGTCTTAGTGTGTCTGAAATGTTCGACCGTAAATGGGACGTGGTTAGCCTACGCAATGGCGCGTCTAATGCGTCAAAAGAGATAAAAGAGCAATTAGAATGGCTGGAGGGTTACGATAATGTAGTAGTTTGTTTTGATAATGACAAAGCGGGACAATCTGCCGTTGATTCTATCAAAGACTTGTTCTCCCCTAGCAAGTTAAAGATAGTTAAACTTCCTATGAAAGATGCGAGCGACATGCTACAAGCTAATAAGCTAGCGGCATTCGTCAAATGTTGGTGGGAGGCTAAAGAGTATCAGCCAGACGGTATAGTCAGCGGCATAGATACTTGGGAGGCTATAACCAATAAAATTAAAGTGCAAAGCATACCGTATCCGTGGCAAGGATTGAACGACTACACGAAAGGCTTTAGACCATACGAGCTAGTCACAATAACGTCAGGTTCCGGCATGGGAAAGAGTCAGATGATCCGTGAGTTAGAGTATTACTTACTGAATGCGACACAGGATAACATAGGTATTCTCGCGCTTGAAGAAGACGTAGCACGTACCGCTTTAGGTATAATGAGTGTAGCGTCTGATTGTCCTTTGCATTTAGAAGAAACACTAGATGTTAACACCGCTAAACTATTTTGGGATAAAACATTAGGGACCGGAAGGTATTACTTGTTTGATCACTGGGGTAGCACTAGCGAAGATAAACTCTTAAATAGAGTGCGTCACATGGCTAAGGCATTAGACTGCAAATGGATCATATTAGACCATCTTAGCATTGTGGTATCAGCACAGGAAAACGCAGACGAAAGAAAAGCTATTGACGCCATCATGACTAATTTACGCGCATTGGTGCAAGAGTTAGGTATTGGTCTGTTTTTAGTGTCTCATCTGCGGCGTACTCAAGGAAGGGCGCACGAGGATGGCGGCCAAATTAGCCTTAACGAGCTAAGAGGCTCGCAAGCAATCGCGCAGTTATCCGATATGGTCATAGGCTTGGAAAGAGACCAGCAAGCAGAGAACGAGGACAAGCGCAACACAACCACAGTGCGCGTGCTCAAAAATCGTTATGCTGGTTTAACAGGCGCGTGCTGTTACTTATCATATGATAGGTTTACGGGGCGTATGTCCGAAACATCAAAGCCGAAGGATAGCTTAGGTGTCTAGTCCCATATTTTTAGATATTGAAACAGACGGACTAAAGCCTAGCGTAATTTGGGTAGCTGTGACTATGCAAGATGGTGTCCTGGCGGAACACTACAACGCAGAAAGCCTCTCAGATGCGTTACAGGGCGATTTTAACGTGATTGGTCATAACTTGATAGGATTTGATTTACCAGTGTTGGAACGTCTCTGGGGTATATCTGTTGATCCTAGCAGGATAGTTGATACGTTAGTATTGTCCCGTTTAGCATGTCCTGATCGGCCTAAAAAGCATTCTTTAGAATCGTGGGGTGATCGTCTGGGCTTCTGTAAAGGGGACCACGAAGATTGGTCTTGTTTGTCTTTAGAGATGCTTGAGTATTGTAAACGAGACGTACGGTTAACCGAAAAGGTATATCAAACAATCACCTTTGAGCTAAGAAATTTTAGTTTAGAGTCTATTGAATTAGAGCATGCAGTAGCTAGGGTTATTCAAAAGCAAGTAGAGAATGGTTGGTTGTTGGATGTGAAGAAGGCTTCTTTATTACTATGTACGCTTAAAGAGAGATTATTTTCAATACAGGAGGAAGTAAAGGAAACCTTTAAGCCGTTGGCTACTTTCGTAAAGGAAGTAGAGCCTAAAGTTAAAAAAGACGGTAGCGTGTCTATCGTAGGTTTGAAATTTTTAGGTGACAGCTGGGTTGATGTTTGTGGACCGTTCTCACGCATAGACTACCCTGAATTTAATCTGGGTTCCCGTCAGCAGATAGCGAGACATTTACAGCACTTTGGTTGGGAGCCTAAACAACGCACTGAGACAGATCAGCCCCAGGTAGACGAAAAGGTGCTATCAGATATTCAGAATATTCCGCAAGCAAAATTAATCTCTGAATATCTTATGATTCAGAAAAGAATAGCTATGGTCAATTCTTGGATAGAGTCGGCAGGGGATGACGACAGAGTGCATGGGGCCGTTAACAGCAATGGGACGGTTACAGGACGTATGACTCACTCGAAGCCTAATGTAGCGCAGGTTCCGGCTACGAGGGTTCCCTATGGTGAGCAATGTAGACAATGCTGGATTCCTAGCCCTGGCTATGACCTAGTAGGTTTTGATGCTAGTGGTTTAGAGCTAAGAATGCTGGCTAATTATATGGAGGATAAGGCTTATATAAATGAAATTATTAACGGAGATATACACACAGCTAACCAGGAACTTGCAGGACTTGAATCAAGAGACTCAGCAAAGACTTTCATTTACGCCCTTCTATACGGAGCAGGAGATGAAAAACTTGGGTCAGTGGTTGGCGCAGGCAGAGGTGCTGGTGCAGCGCTTAGAGAGCGATTTATGCGTAATCTCCCAGCATTTGCAGACCTTAAAAACGAAGTATCGAGAAAGGCTGCCTCTGGATTCCTCGAAGGACTAGACGGGAGGCGTTTAGCAGTCCGATCAGAACATGCAGCATTGAATACCTTGCTACAGAGTGCTGGTGGGATTGTCATGAAAAAAGCATTGACACTTCTCTCAGAATATGCTAAAATATGGAACATAGATTATAAATTTATAGGTAACATACATGACGAAATACAATCAGAAGTTAGACCATCCCAAGCAACTAAATTTGGTCATCTCGCAGTCAGATGTATCCAAGCCGCCGGACGGCACTTTGGATTACAATGCCCTCTTGATGGAGAGTTTAAAGTGGGAAGAAGCTGGGCAGAAACCCATTGATAACGAAGATTATAGGAATAGCTCTAGACTAGGAACCCTTGCAGAGAGTAAAGCAATAACTTGGCTGTTGCAGCAAGGCTACGAAGTGTTTAACAATGTTTGTAGTGCTGGTCCTGTAGATTTGATTATTGTGGATCGTGAAGGAAGAACCGCTTTAATTGATGTTAAGACCTGTGCAAAACGAAGAAACGGTTTTATAGAAACACGACAAAAAGCAGTAAGAACGGAGAAACAAAAAGCACTGGGGGTCCAGCTTCTTATGTACAGACCGGAAAATGGGTCTTTCTTTTGGGTAAATCATCAATCATGAAAAACATACATACACTAGTACAAGATATATACGAGCTTGTGAAGTATAAGCAAGTAGACGAAGCTGTAGACGCTGAGCTTATAATTGAAGACTTTGGCGAAGCAGTTAAAAATCTAATGTACAAAGAGTTTATTGACAGAGGCAGGTTTGACGGTCGAAAGTTGCGTATGTCAAACATTGGTAAAGAGGACCGATTCTTATGGAATCATTATAATAATGTAGGTCCGAAAGAACCTATGCAGCCTCACAATCTAGTGAAGTTTATGTATGGGCATCTAATAGAGGAAATGTTACTTACTCTGGTTAAGTTATCGGGTCATACAGTAACGCATGAGCAAGCAAAGGCTTCTGTTGAAGGCATTGAAGGCAGCATGGACTGCAAGATTGATGGAGTATTAACTGATATTAAGTCTACAAGCAGTTATGGCTTTAAGAAGTTTAAAGACGCTACTTTGGCTTATGATGATCCATTTGGGTACATTGCTCAGATTAAAGGGTATGCAGAGTCAGAAGGAGACACTGAGTTTGGCTGGTTGGCTATGGATAAACAAAATGGTCATCTTACTTTTTTGAAGTATGATATGAAAGATGATAAAGCGCCCGTCCATAAAGATATAGCTTGGGACATTAAAGAGCGAATCATCCACATTAAACAGATGGTAGAGCAGGAAAACCCCCCTGAGCACTGTCATGAGCCTGTACCGGACGGAAAGAGTGGTAACATGAAACTTGCTGTGGGTTGTTCTTACTGCCATTTCAAGAATGCGTGCTATCCTAAACTCAGAACCTTCGTTTATTCGACTGGCCCTAGATTCCTAACGGAGGTAGTTAATGAGCCTAAAGTCCCTGAAATCACGAAATAAGAGTGTTTATCGATCAGGGCTTGAGAAGAAATTTGCTCAAGCAATGCCGAAAGGTAAGTATCTTTATGAGCCTTATGATATTCCATATACTATGCATAGGAAGTATAAACCAGACTTTGTATGTAGAAAGACGAAAGTGTTGATTGAATGCAAAGGTTTTTTTAGAACAGGAGACACTCAAAAGTATACCGCTATTAGAGATTGTTTAGAAGAAGGGCAGAAGCTAATATTTATTTTGGCTGATCCTAACAAGAAGTTGCGTAAGGGTGCTAAAATGACTATGGGACAGTGGTGTACTAAAGAGGGTTTTGATTTTTATACAATAGATGAGTATGCGGATGTCATTAACAATACTTGAGATTAAAGAAAGAATACTACAGCAGTATGATACTGATGATCTTATTGATGCGTTAGACATATCTGCGGAGGAGCTTTTAGATAGGTTTGAGGATAAACTAATTAACCGCTATGATGAGTTTATAGAAGACCTTGAAGATGAGCACATGCATCAAGAATATAAAGAGGAGCTAGATGAAGAAGTCAATTAACGAGAGTGATCCTAGAGATTGGGACAGAGCCTATAAAACAGCGGTTGCGGGCCGCTCTCCCTCTGTTGTTCCAGAAAAGACAGCGTATGATATTATGGAGGAAGAGGCCACTGGGGAAGAAGAAAACATAGAAAACCGGCGTATCGTCGGCGTTGATCAAGATATGGTAAACAATCCTTCTCATTACAACGAAGGTAATATTGAGTGTATAGAAGCTATAGAAGCCATGCTAACGCAAGAAGAATACATAGGCTATCTTAGAGGCAACGTCATGAAGTATAGCTGGCGTATGCGCTATAAAGGAAGCCCTATTGAGGATTTACGTAAGGCACGCTGGTACAGTCTGCGTTTAATGAATTATTTAGTGGAGAACCAGGATGCCGTCTAAACTAGGTGTTCAAAACTATTTAGGTATAAATATCGATTATGATAGAGAAAACAGTCTTAATGATTTTTCTTTAGATACAATTAAAGATAGATACTTATGGGAGGAAGAAACACATGCTCAAGAGGCTTTTGCTAGAGCTTCGGTATTTGGTGCTACGTATCGGGGAAATACTGACTTTGATTTGGCACAGCGGTTATACGAATATTCTAGCCGTATGTACTTTAGTTACAGCACTCCTATACTCAGTAACGGGGGAACTACTAGGGGGCTTCCTATTAGTTGTTTTCTTAGCTATGTTCCTGATTCACGCGATGGCTTGTCTGCTCACTATGACGAAAATGTATGGCTGGCGTCAGGAGGCGGCGGCATTGGTGGCTACTGGGGTGATGTTAGGAGCAATGGCGTGCCTACTTCTAATGGTAGTCAGTCTACTGGCTCAATCCCTTTCATGCACATAGTAGACAGCCAAATGCTCGCCTTCAATCAAGGCGTAACAAGGAGAGGAAGTTATGCAGCTTACATGGATATATCTCACCCAGAAATTGAAGAGTTCCTCGGAATGCGTAAGACTACTGGCGGTGATCTTAACCGTAAGTGTCTTAACCTTCATAATGGCGTTACCATTACTGACAGGTTCTTGCAGGCTGTCCGTAATGATGGTGACTGGAGGCTCATTGACCCTAAATCCGAACAGGCCGTTCGCACTGTCTCCGCACGAGATTTGTGGTGGCAAATTATACATACCAGAGCAGAAACAGGAGAACCCTATATTGTAAATTTAGATCGTTGTAATGAAGCCTTGCCACAGCAACAAAAAGATTTAAATCTAGAAGTTAAACAAAGTAACCTGTGCTCTGAGATCACGCTACCTACTAACCATGAACGCACCGCAGTCTGTTGCCTCTCTAGTGTAAACTTAGAATACTTTGATGAGTGGCGACACAATGAACAATTCATACCTGATTTAATAAAATTATTAGATAATATACTAGAGCATTTTATCTCCAATGCTTTATGGATTTATCCTAAAGAAAATGTGGCAACTTTAGCTGAGTTTATGAACTATGTGGACAAAAATAAAAAAGGATTTGCAAAAGCTGCTTACAGTGCATATAGAGAGCGTGCGGTTGGTTTGGGCGCAATGGGCTTCCACAGCTATTTACAAAAGAACGGCATTCCTTTCGCGGGTGTATATGCCTCTAGCTTCAATAATAGGGCTTTTAAACATATCAAACAGGGTGCTACAGAGGCTAGCAGAAAACTTGCTGATGAACGTAAAGAGGCTCCTGACATGGCTGGCACTGGACTTCGTAATTCCCATTTGCTTGCTATTGCTCCTAATGCTAGTAGCAGTATTATATGTGGCGGGACAAGCCCTAGCATTGAGCCGACAAGGGCTAACGTGTTTACACACAAAACTCTTACAGGTTCTTACAAAGTTAAAAACAAGCATCTTGAGAAACTCTTAGAATCTAAAGGTTTGAATAATGAGAAAACGTGGAAAGATATTTCTGCTAACGAAGGCTCTGTTGAGAACCTTGAAGGTCTTACCGACGAAGAGAAAGAGGTATTTAAAACAGCACCGGAAATAAACCAAATGTGGGTCATTGAGCACGCGCATCAAAGACAGAAGCATATCTGCCAAAGCCAGAGCGTAAACTTGTTTTTTGTGCCGCCTCCGGCTACAGCGCCGCAAGAAGTACACGATGATTATTTACAGTATATAAACAGCGTACACTGGTCAGGGGCGAGTAAACTAAAGTCCATGTATTATTTAAGGTCTAATTCAGCGAGAAACACAGAAAATGTTAATGTTAAAATACCAAGAATTAACCTTGAAGAAGGTGAGTGTTTAAGTTGTGAAGGGTGAGGAAGACGGCAGAATGAAGGACAACACTAAATACAACGCAGTGTTTATTTCTGATTTACATTTAGGGTCTAAACATTGTCAATCAGATAAACTGCTAGACTTCCTAAAAACTGTAGAAACTAATAATCTTTTTCTTGTTGGGGATATAATAGATGGCTGGCGGTTATCAAAGAAGTGGTACTGGCCTAAAGAACACTCTAATATAATAAAAGAGATATTAAAAAAAGACATTCCTGTGACATACATAACAGGTAATCATGACGAGTTTCTACGATCTTTCGGTAAGTTTGAGGTAGGCAATGTTAAACTTGTTAACCAATGTTCTTATACAGGAATAAACTCAGAAAGGTATTTGGTTGCACATGGAGACATGTTTGATTACCTTATGAGGACAAAGTTTGGCAGGCGAGTAATGTATGTAGGAGACAAAGCCTACAATTTCTTAATATATATTAACGCCGTTGTTAACAGCTACAGGAGGTGGAGAAACAAACCACAATGGTCTTTATCGAAGTATTTAAAAAGAAAGGCAAAGGCCGCCGCTAACTTTGTAGGCAACTATGAAGATGAGATGATAAAGTATTGTGATAGGAAAGGATACGAAGGTATAATATGCGGACACATCCACACTCCAAACATAAAAACCCTAGATAACATAACATATATGAATACAGGTGATTGGTGTGAGAACTGTTCGGCTTTGGTAGAAACTATGGAAGGAACTTGGGAAATTATTTATGTCTGATAATAATATTGTAAAATTAGTATCTAACGATGCTGACGCTGATGAGATACTTGAAGACTCTAAAGGTAAATACAAAGAAGTCTTTGTTTTAGGCTGGGGAGAAGACGATTATTTAACTGGACGAGGCAGTAAAACACTGGATAACCGAGAATTACTGTTCATGCTTGAAATATTCAAAAACACACTTTTAAATGCGGCCTACGAGGATATATGAAAGAACAGATATTAGAGGCTTTATTAGCCAAGTACAACGGAGACATCCAACACCACAAAGCTAACATAGATATTTATTTAAAAAATCCTACAGGTATAGGCGAACACCCAGATGTTTTAGCTGCTATAGACAATGAGATGTCTAAGATGACAGAAGCCGAAGAAAAAAGAGATTCACTTTTAGCTAACTGGTGGGAAGCAAGGGAAATATAGAAAAGGAAAAACATGAGTTTATTAGGCACTAGAGATTATTACAAACCTTTCGACCATCCTTGGATGTTTGATTATTACGTACAGCAGAATCAGATGCACTGGTTCCCTGAAGATGTACCCCTACATAACGACGTTAAAGACTGGCAAGACTTGAGTGAGTCAGAGAAGAATTTATTGACTCAAATATTTCGCCTGTTTACTCAGTCTGACGTAGATGTAGGTTCTGGTTACGTAGATAGATATATGCGTATCTTTAAGAAGCCAGAGGCTCGTATGATGATGTCCAGCTTTGCCAACATGGAAAGCATACATCAACATGCGTACAGTTTGCTTTTAGATACCGTAGGAATGCCAGAGGTTGAGTATAAGGCGTTTGCAGAGTATGAGGCTATGGCAGATAAGCATGAGTACATCGACGCTGTACGGGTCACTAAAGGCGATAAACAGTCCATTGCAAAGGCTTTGGCTATCTACTCTGGATTCACTGAAGGGCTACAGTTGTTCAGTAGTTTTATTATCCTACTAAACTTTCCTCGCTTCGGTAAGATGAAAGGTATGGGACAGATTATTACTTACAGCATACGTGATGAATCCATGCACGTAGAAGCAATGACTAAGCTATTCAGGGAGTTTATAAAAGAAAACGTAGACATCTGGACTGATGATTTTAAGAAAGAGATATATGATGCTTGTCGTGAGATGGTTGCGTTAGAAGATAGGTTCTTGGACCTAGTGTTTGAGCAGGGTGATATTAAAGGATTAACCAAGCAAGAGATGCAACAGTACATTAGATACATTGCAGACCGCCGGTTACTACAGCTAGGTTTGAAGCCTAACTACAAAGTAAAAGATAATCCTTTAAACTGGCTAGATGATGTGTTGGGCGTAGAGCATCAAAACTTCTTTGAAGGGCGAGCAACTACGTATATGAAGGCAGGACTACGAGGTAGCGTGGATAAGGTAAAGTTTGCTAATGTAGATTAGGGAAAACGGGGGAGTCGCCTATGACTCCCCTTCTCCTGCTGCTTCTTCTTGTTGTTCTTCTGGTTTTACTTTTTCTGTCGGCTGATTAAGCAAACCAATGATTACTAATCTATCTGCTCTTAGCTGCGCTGCCATCTCAGGCGTGATCTTAGCTGACCGTAGTGCTTTATCTGTAGTTTGTAAAATTTGTCCTAGGACTTTTTTAGTTCCTGAAGACAACGCGAGTTTTCCTACACCGTACATAGAACCTATAGCGGCGCTCGCTGATGCCACATAAGGAGCAGCGGGAGAAGTAACTGCTGTGTAAGCCGCCCCTGCTGCTATTCCCTGTCCCATAGCTGTTTTTGGAGGGTTAAAGCCTGCTCTTTCTAAATTTTGAACCTGTCTTCCTACAGAAGTAGGAGCTTCAATTTTTCTTTTTTCATCGACTGCATCTCTAGCTTTGTAAAGAAGGTGCTGCTCTCTGAGTAATTCTTTTACTTTTACGTCAGGTATCCACTCAGGGTGCGCCACAGCGGGCATTTGTTTTTTCAATGTAGACCTTACGCCGCCTGTGGACAAAGCGTCCTGTAAAGCCGTGTGAACTGTCTCTGCAATAACCTTTCTACCTGCTATGGCCGCTTTAGCTATATCAGAATTAGAATCATATTCATCTTTTTTAAGTTTAACGTCTAATTTTTTCCTAGCTTCTAAAACTTCTAAAGCTGTGCCGCTGCCTGCAAATTTTCTTAAAGCTGTCAGCATGTCATCTACTTTGTTCTTTCGTTTTTCGAGATCAAAAACTTCTTCTTCATCCACTTGAGCAAAAAATTTGTTCCGCACGTTATTTATAAGTTTATCTACGTCAATCTTAGGATTACCTGCTTGTGCAATACCTGTAACAAGTCTATTAGCTTTAGAAGAAATGGCATCATTTATAGCGTTGTAGGTGTTTATCATCGTATCGTTTACTTTAATTTCAGGTATTTTAGATAAAGCACGTACCATTTCTTTTTCATTTGCCGTAAGAATATACTCTCTTTTACCTCTTATCCCTTTAGTTATTGTCTTACCTTCACCAAAACCGCTTAAAGGCGTAATAATCTCAGCAAGATCGTCTTGTCTCTTTGCTATTATCTGCTGTCTACCGGCCCTAGATAACTGTCTACCTGCCTCTCCTATATTGGGAGTAATAGGGGCAACTCTAGTGCTGGGAGCAAATAACAATCCCACATCTATCATAGATTCAAGTTCTCTAGCAACATAAGCGTTTTCTTCGCTCTCTTGCTTCCAATTTTGATAATCAGTATAGCTTCTTTTAGCAATTTCAATAGCTTCGGAACCTAAATCAGTCTCAGATATTAGTTTACCTAATTTTACTAAAGGTTCCATTAAAGGACGATAGAAAGGAAATATATTTTCAAAAGAAACATCTTCCGGTATAACTTCTTTACCTGTCTCAACTAAGACATCTCCAACACCTCTTGCAACAGTAGCTACTGGTGTGTATATACCGGGCGCTCTCCCCAACATACTTTTTTCAGGATCGGCCATTGTTTGAAGCTCACCGACTGTTCTTCCCGCAATATCACTGACTCGTTCAAAGTATGAAGCATCTTGTACACCTTCCTCTTGCGTAAGAAAATCTGCTTCAGTAGCAATGCCCGCTTCTATAGCTTTAAGTCTAATTTCCTCTTTAGACGTTCCTTCTGGAACATTCTCTATTACTTTTCCATTAGGCAGGGTTACATTCATTACATATCTTTCCAATTAATAACGCTAGTTTCACTTACGGGAGTTTTACGCGTAAATTCAAATATTCCAGCAGATTCAGGAGTCAGGTATTCATTCTCAGTCAAGTAGTCAATCAAATTATTTTTATTGTCTCTCGCTAATGTAGCATACTTACGCTCTAATTCAAGAAGACGCACAAGAGTG
>CAACVD010000849.1_pt1 | contig 12375 bp, 5 predicted proteins | sample 2381771 | NCBI WGS metagenome assembly CAACVD01 (sample SAMEA5211965, study PRJEB30684) | marine metagenome | biome: Marine; feature: Epipelagic; material: Water | collected 2015-10-15 | depth 15 m | reverse complement strand
AACTGGTAATTTGCGAACGGCACATATTGCTCGTTACTATTACCATCTGTACTGTCTATGTTATATCTTTCAATTTCGATATCAAGTTGTTTGAAATTAAAATTACTATTTCTTATGTTAAGAATAATACTATCTGCTTGCCCTGGCTTACAATAGCATAACGGTACAGCTAAAGTAAATCCTAGTTCAGCCTGCCCTACTGTCTGTGCAGTACGCATCCACAATGGATAAAACTCTCTCAAATTAGCTCCCACAGTTCTAATTCTATCTCTCATATTTGTAATATTACTGATATATTTTCTTTGATCTTTACTATCACTTATTTTAATAGCATCACTGTCTATTTTAATTGTGTTAGTCTGTGGACGTAATCTTAACGGATCAGAACTAATACTGCTATCTATGTTTTGGGCTGTAATAGTAGTACCATTTTGTAATTCAATTGTTATACTACCTCCAGGATTAAAACTTACAGGTCCAACTCTAGTAAAGATAGCAAGTGAACCAGATGATGCAGGACTTATACCATCTCCACCTCTTAAGCCTAAATCAAAAAATCCTTGTCCTGTCCCTACCCCAGTATTATCATCTGTAACATCAAATTGTACTTGATCAATTGTTATTTTATTTTGTGTAGATGTTACAAAATCTTTTGCTGTTTTTCCTTTTCCTAATTCTGGTTCTGCAGGATCAATTACATCAACATATATAACTTCATATACTGTGTCATTACTTCCTGGATTTTTTGCAACTGCTTTTTTAACATCACCTAATTTATATTTCTTCCTTTTATGATTCTTAGCAACAGCAGAAACAAAGTCACCGATTGCTTTTGTTTCAATGCCAGCATAGGCAAGCATTTTAATTTGTGGTTGTAATCCGAAACTAATATCATTTGGTCTGTAAATACTACCCGGAGAAAATATTGTAGGGTCTGAAATAAAGTTTCTAAATATATTTCTTTGTGACTGTTTTAACATAGGGACCATAGATATACTACTGTAAAGTGTGTCATCAGGATCAGTTGTAGTGATTGTGAATGTTCTTGTAGTAGCACTAAATTGGAATTGATCTTGTGCCTTAATAGTAAATGTATAACTTCTATCTATTGTGGTTGTTGCGCCATCAAAAGTAGTTTGGGTTGTAGCTTTATCAATAGTTGTAAGTCCAGGCTTGTTTGGTTCACCAAACTGATTGACTTTACCTTGTAATTGCCCGTCAATGGCTAGTGTTAGTCCTGGCGGTAATTTTCCAGACTCTAATGTGTACAATACAACAGCATTAGGAACACTACTTGTAGCACTTACATTCAATGTGCTTACAAAGTTTGCTCTAAGATTTCCTAGTGCAGAAGTTGTATTCCATGTAATTGCACTTTCAATTTCTCCTAATAATTTGACTGTGAATTCTTTATCTTTGGCTACTGTAGGATTAACAGTTGATGTTGTTCTTTTATCAAAACTGTAAAAGCTCATTGTTACAACTTTGTTTGCAACAACTGCACCAAATGCATCGTACGTCTTAAATCCTACATTTGCTATTGTTCCTACGAATGTACCTCTAAGATAATCTATACTTCCTCTTTCAATTTTAGTAACTGACTTATCTGTTGTAGTTGACGTGACTCTACCGTTTTCTATAGTCCATACACTTTTATCTATAATGTCTATAGCCCTATAACTTTTATTATCACCTGAATCGGCTTCAGTTACAGGTACCTCGTTAAACACAATCCATCCTGTGGCTCCAAGACCATTAAACAATGAATCAGCAAAGTCCGTAAATGCTACATTATTTTCACCACTCCATGATTGACCGACCCCTATGTTATTTGCAAAAGGCTCCGTAGTTGTTGTATCTTTTGATCCTAGTTGGCGTAGTGCTTCTATTGTAAATTTATATTCTGTGGTTACTGCTGGCTGATATGGAATTCTTCCTGCTATTTCACCTGTGGTGCTATCCAGTTGCATACCTGGAGGTAAACTACTAGCAGATCCATCTGCATTAGAGTCTTTGACAGTAAAACTAATAATACCTTGATTACTTGTCGGATCATATACATCTAAGAATAATGTTACGTAATTATTTGCTCGTCTAAAACCTAAATCGCTTGGTGTCAACCAAACTGGCGCTCTTAGATATGTGTTATCAGCTGTGAACAATCCTGTAGCAAGTTGCATTATAGTATTATCTGTTCTTAAGAAATCATCACCTACAAGATAGATTTGAAATTTTCTTTTAGCAATAGTAATGCCGTCACTAGCACTTACAGTGAATTCATAATATCTGTTTAATTTTTTTGGACTTCGTGTAGGAACTGCATAGTCGTAAAAAGTAGTATCATAATAAAAACTTTCAAATCCGTTAGCACTTTTTACACCAAAGTCAAAAGGGAATGTACCATAAACATTACTATCAAAAAATCCACTTGAAGATCTTTTTTCTAATGCAAGTATAGGTTCAACTACTCCAGTCAATTTTCCTGTAGTTCTACCAAGCTCTATTCCTGGCGGCAATTCTCCTCCATCGTCTCCGATGAAATATTCTATATTATCACCTGCAGGTAAATCAGGATCAATTACTTGTAATTGAAAATCTACGGGACTACTATCTAATATATAAAATCTATTATTAGGTCCTAAAGGTAACGGACCTTCTGCTGTAACCCAAGTTGGTTGGTCAGCACCATCAATTTTTAATTTTAATGTTATATCTTCCTTGGCTGTACCTTTTACTGCTCTAAGTACAAATGTAAACGTTCTTAATCTTTTTACTTCAAAAGGAGTACCTGTCAAACTATCGTTTTCAATACGTAGTCCTCCTGGTATTTTTCCACTTATAAGTGATATCGTTGTTCCTGTTACAACAGGTAAAGCAATAGTTTGAGTGATGCTTTCTTGGTATGTTCCTAAGTTATGCCCTGTGTTAACGGTCCATAAATGCGCCATGTATAAACTCCTATATACATATTTATGCTATAGGAAGTGTTCCCATATCTGCGTCAGGTAATGTAGATCCAGTAAAAGTAGCTGATCCGTCGTCAAATTCAATCTCTAAGTTATAAGCCAAATACTCTAGAGTTGATGTAAATTGTAAAGGTGTTGCTTCACCCATTTCAAGTGTCAAATATTTTTGAAGACCATCAAATTTTCTAATATCAAGGTTATGTACTAGTCCAGTCATATTACCTACGTTGGTAATATCATTTGTTTGTGCGTTTAATGTTGCTGTAAGTTTTGGATCAGTATCAGTTTGAACTGAAGTAATACTACTTACTGTTATTGTTGTGCCGCTTAAATTTGTAGTAGTTGTTCCACCACCTGCTATTGTTAAAGCATTTCCGTTAGCATCTAATGTTATATTATTATTATCTGCAAAAACTTGTAAACTAGGAAGACCTGTTGCTGTGCTATTAATAGTGATAGCGTTTGCATCAGCGGCAAGTGTTACTGCTGTACCACCTATTAATTTTTTAAATTGTAGTTCAGAACCAGATAACTGTGCAAATACTCCTTGCCCACCACTACCTAAATTTGCTCCTGTAGTTGCTTCAGGATTTCTATTTGAAAGTTCTGTAAAGTTATTGTTTACTTTTACAAACGCTTCACGTAAATCATCACCTGTACCGTCGTTTGCAATAGTTCCAATGTTAATAGTTTGTATAGCCATCTATGTCTCCTAAATATATTTATCGCTTTTTAAGTCCTGTAACATTGCTTGAAAACGGCGTAGCGTTGTTGTATCTATTAAACAACATTCTATTATTTCCACCACAAATATCTGATGTATCGCCATAATTAGTCGGATTGTTTTCATCTTTTAAAACTGCTAAAGCATCTTTTTGTAACTTGTCTTGTAATTGTGCAGGAGTTAAACTTGGATCAGCTTGTAAGTACAAAGCACCAACACCACAGACTTGCGGAGAAGCCATTGATGTTCCTCCAATGGTTCCTTGTCTAAACGAACCATTGCCCCAGTATGATGCATCAGCGTAAACATTTGAATTACTAAATGTGCTTAAAATATCTGTTCCTGCGGCATAAATGTTTACACCTGGACCTGTTGAGCTTGAAGAAACTTTTCTTTCTGTGCTTGCATTTAGTGGACTTGAATTCATGTTGCCTACCATTAATGCTCCTTCATCAAAAGGAGAACTTCCTCTATGATAGTATTGACTAGACCCTGATCCATAAAAAACTACATTATTGTAATCAAGACCTGGACCTACTGAAGTATCTATCTTAAAATAATTATTGCCAGCCGCGATACATACATGTACACCTGCGTCTACACAATCTTCTACATCAGCATCTACACTTGCTACTCTGACAGGAAATCTATAATTTCCGCTTCTGTAATATGGGTAAAATCCATAAGTATCTCTCATATGCGAATTAGGTGTACTATTAAAACTTGAATCATTTCCTGAGCTATACGTAGTACCTCTATAAACAATACTTGTTATACCTGATCCTATACTTGTGCTGTATCCCCAACTTGCATTTACTATTGTTGGTCTTTTAAAACCTGTGTTAGGATCTACAGGTTTATTTTGGTGCCAGGCTTTGATAACATCGAAAACTGTGCTAATAGTAATACCGCCAGTATCACCTGGACCTTCCAATCCACCTACCTTAACACTGTATATTCTTGCATTAGAAGCCCAACCAAAATTCAATCCTGTAGCTGTGCCGGCACAATGAGTACCATGTCCATCAGTATCACCATAATGACTTGCACTTTGTGAACCAGTAATACCAGAAGCCGCATACCAATCTATTTGTTGTACTCTACTTACGCCGTTTGCATCATTGAACTCTGGATGATCTATTTGCAGTCCACTGTCTTGTATAACAATATCAACACCTGTGCCATCCATTGAATAAGGTCTTGAATAATTTGTTAAACTGTTACCAGTACCATATATATTTTCTACAAAAGAATGTCTTATCTTACCCCAATCTGTCCTGTTACCACTTTCTGCTATTGATTTAGAAAAGTCTCTTACCTGTGTTGCTGTTAAACCTATTTCTATATCATCTCTTAAATCAGGACGTAGTTGGACGTCTGTAACTCTTGCATCTTGTCTTAGTGCTTGTGCTTCAGCATCTGTCAAAGCGTAGTGAGTGTTTCTTGTAGATTTTTCTCTTGCGTCTGCAACGTCCACAGTTCTATTTGGAATGTCTCCAGCACCAGTTGACGAAATCATTTCTTGATTGAATTGTGTGTAATCAACACCCTTGTTGAGTGTTACAATGTATTCTCTTTCACTCATACCTACTCCTAGTGCAAGTCAACCCAAGAACCATTAGCATAACCTTGGAACTTGTTAGTTGTAGTGTTATAGATCATATCTGCATTGCCTGGTGTTAGGTTGTCTCTTTCTGCTGTGGTATAACTTGCAAGTCTTAGAGGACTTTGTGTTATTTTAACTTGGTCAGTAGCTCTTAATTCTATAGAACTATTACTGTCAATACTCGGAACACCAATGCCTGAACTTTCAAAACTATCAGCTGTAACTCTTTGTGCAGTTATATTGCCGTCTACTGCAAGATCACTGCTCATTCTGACACCCGGTGTCATTACAATTTGTGAACTGTCATCAGTATCGATTACACTTGAACTAAATGTAAAATTACCTACTGAGTCGCCACCTGTTGCATTTGTCCAAATGCCGCCAACATATTTTATTGTTTGTCCTTCTTGTGGACTATTAATACTTACATCTTGTAAAGTAGTAATACTTGTTGTTGAAAGATTTTGTAAGTAACCAGCATCATTTGTAAACGTGCTTATGTTTGTAGGTGCACCTGTTAAGTCGCTGTATGCTCCTGTTGTTGCAATAGTTGCTAAGGTAGGAGTTCCTGTTATATTAGAATATAGTACTCCTGTTATATTTGCTCCACCTCCGTGGAAGTTTGATGCATATGCATTTGAATATACATTATTACTTGCACCTAAATTATATGTACCTGTCGCAAAAGGTGTAACATTACCAAAACTTACACTGTCGCTTACTTCTGATCCGCCTGCTAATATTTGGCTAAGTGTAAGTCCAGTTAAGTTTGCTCCACTACCAATAAATGAAGTTGCATTTACATCACCTGCTACTGTAAGTTTGTGTGAAGGAGTAGTTGTAAATATTCCAACACGTTTTGTACCAGTGTCTATTTTAATTGCTGTCTCAACTCCTGTGATAGGCTTAACGTTTATGTCTAAATCTTGTTCGTTGACTGTGCTTTCAATGATAGCATTATTATCAACACGTATTTTGATATTGTTATTAGTACCTACAATAATACCAGTATCACTATTAAATGATACTGAGCCGTTTTGTGTATAATCACCTGTTGAGCTTATAGCATCTGTGATTCCATAACCCGATAGTGTAGTCGGTGTCCCTACTAATGAACTAAATTCGCTATCAAATAAAGTTGGTCTGTTAGTTAAATTTGTATAATCTAAAAAGTAAGGACTGTCAAAGCCATCAAGTGTATCTGCGTTCAATCCGCCGCCACCTGAAGTTGCGTCATTTGCAGGAGCCCATCTTAAACCGTCCCATTTCAATACTTGTCCTGGAGTCGGTGGTGTGCTTTGTGTATCAACATCTGATAAGTCACTTATATCATCTACAAGATTTGGCTTATCAATTAAATTATTATAACTTCCACTTAATGCAACAGCTGATAAACTTGGTGTTCCTACTACTTCACTGTAGTTTACAAAACTGTTTACCCAAGCGCCAGTATTACCTTGTCCAGCGTTAGCGTTCCATTTTAAGATATTGCTAGTGGCCAATCCTGAAAGATCAGTTACAAGACCACTTCCGCCACCACCGCCACTGCCGCCGCCTGTGTTTGTGATAGTTATTGTTCCGTTTAAATCATCATAGACAATATCAATACCAGTACCTTCTCTAAGTATTGCGTTGACTCTATCATCTACTCTTTCATTTGTAAAGTATTGATTAGTACCTTCTGGTAAGTCCGTTGTTGTTGTGGCTATAGTTGGTTTGTCTGCTAGGTCGTTCCAACTGCCGCTGAATGGATTATAACTAATACCACCAATGGTAAGTCCTGTTGCTGTTATATTACCAGCACCAACAATACCTGAACCAGTTAGGTCTAAGTTATCACCTATTGGTAATTCTTTTAGTTTGTTTTGATCGTCTCTATCAACTATAAGTGGTATTCTGTTTGCCATATCTTTATCCTTATAACGCCGCTATTCTTGTTTGGAAGTCGGCAAAGTCGGCACTTGCCGCCACTTCTGTTTTTAATGTTGCTAATGTAATAGTTTCTGCTTGTAATGCAGTCGCCGCCAATGCACCTTGTGCTGATGTTGCCGCATCTGTGATTCCGTATCCTGCTAAAGTAGTAGGTGTACCTGTAAGTGATGCAAACGTCTGTGCTGGTATAGTTAAGTTAGTTAGGTTACTTCCGTTTAATGCTGGTAGTGTTCCAACTAATACTGACGCTGTAATAGTTCCATTTACAGCATCAACTAGCAGTGTTGAATCATCTGCAAAAACAGATCCATTAATATCTCTGTTTTTATTTGTTACATCTAATTCAGCAAAGTTATCGTTAATCTTTTTAAAGGCTGTTCTTAATGGATCGCCATCACCCTTGTTTGCACTTGATCCAATGTTAATTACTTGAATAGCCATTACACTCTCCCTACCACAACTTCAACAAATCCTTGTCCATCTCCGTCTTTAGTTCCTACTGCTTTACCTATCACAGTTCCTACCACTGGATTGTTATCAACCATTCCGTAACCTGGTATAGCACTTGTAACAATTATATCTCCTTTTTCTACAGGACCTATAACTTTACAAGTTGTTCTACCTTGAAGTGCTAAAGCTGTAACATAATCACCTTTTAAGTCTGTGTTCATTAAGTGTGCTGGATTTTCTGAAACAACTCCAGCAACTTTTCTGTCACCTTTATACATTGTAGTTGTTAATTCTTGTTCTCCACCAAATACCAACACTGTACCTGGTTCATATGTAGCATCTGCTAGATAGTTCTCTGCCAAGTCAGCATATTGTGCCGATGTTGCTGTACCATGGAATGTACCAAACTTTAATGCACTTGTACCTATATCATATGCACCATTGCCTGATGGTGTCATAGCCGCTTGTTTGAATATTACTGCCGCAACGTTATTATTTGCTATGATAGCAACTTCACCTGCACTACTAAATCCTGTTCCAGCACCTATTCCAATACCTGTACTTGATGTACTCTTTTCACCTGGTGCTTCTATAAATGAACTGTAAATCCAATCACTAGCAAGTCTAGGTGAGTTTTGTGTAGCATCACCTGGATCACCAAATGTACTGTTTTGTTGGAAGAATGACGCTGTAGCACTTGTATTTCCAATTTGTATAGTACCAGGGTAAGTTGATGTAGTGTTACTTGGTACAGTACCAACTGTATCAAACACTGTTGCACCACCTGGTGTTTTCATTGTCATTGTTAGGTTAGTTTGGTCTAGAATTTCATAGTTGTCTAATTTAAATTTTTGTGCATCTAAACTTCCATCTAGACCTGTTTTAACAATTCTATCTGCAACACCTGTTGTAGTAAATGATCCACCTGTGTTAACAATGTCTGCAAAACTAATTGCACTTGCATCACCTGTGCCTGTTGCCGTTCTACCAAAGGTTGTATTTTGTGCAATATCTGGTAAGTCAGCAAAGTCAATACTACTTGCGGCTAGTGTTACCCATCCATCAGTTACAGTGAAGTCATCATTGTCAAATGCCGCAAGTCCTAGATCACTTTGTGCTATACCTGTTGCGTTAGCTCTTGTAGTTGCGGCTTGCATTGCAAGTTTACTTTGTAGTATACCTGCTGTTGGACTTACATCACCGTTTACAATTACTTCTGAGCTAATTGCCGTTGTTGCAACATTACTTCCGTTGCTTGTAAATACTACATCACCTGTAACAGTATGATTGTCATATGTACCACCATGATACATTAAAATATCATTATTGACTCTGTTTGCTATTGTTAAACCAATTGCTTCGTCACCAAACGGTGTTCTGTTATCTACATATGATTTTGTAGTTACGTCTTGTGCGTTAGTTGGATCACTGTGGTTGTAAATCTTATTACTACCAGCATTAATATTTCCTGTAATTGGTGTAGTACCATCTCTAGCAATAGCACCTGGGCCAATTGTTCCTGTTGTAATTATTACACCATCTCTATCAAAGTGTAGTCTCTTTTCAATAAATTTCTCAGTAGCAAATTCTGTAGGAACTGCCGCTGGATCACCGTCAGCCATAGTGTCATCATTACTGAATTCTGTAATTCTTACACCTTGTCTAAATCCTAATCCGTCTAAGTTACTGATAGCAATCGAAGCCGCAAATGTAACTGTACCTGTTCCTTGGTCAACGCTAAAGAATTTACCAACACGGAAGAATCCATCTTGGTCTGTACTAGCAAAGAAAACTCTACCCTTACCACGTTCACTAACTTCAGCATCTTGGTTAGCACTAATAGTTGGCTGACCGTAAATAATACTTGGATAGTTAGTAGTGTTAAATCCACCAGTACCAATTTTATCAAAGTCGTGTCCGTTAGCTCTTAGTGTTGAAATACCAACTGTAATTGTACCAGCTTCGTTATCTTGTAGTGAACAAGGAATAGTTCTTGTCGCCGCCGGACTATATCTCATGTCTGCCGCGATACCACTTCCAGTATACAATGAATTTGAACTGTTAATATTTGATGCCACTAAATCATTAAGCTCAACTGTAGCATAGTCACCTCTGTCTGTGTAATTTGCAACAATATGTGTCTTACCAGCGAATGAGAAGATCATATCATTATTATCACAACGTGCTTGTTGAGTTGAAGTTAATTTTTCAATAGCAAGAACAACGTCACCTGCTGTTGCACCCATTGTGGTACCTGTGCCTGCATATGTATTAAGTGCGGCTTCTGTATTTCTAAGTGTTAAGTTTAAATGCTTAAACGCAGAGTCCATTACAACTTGGAATCTATCACTTGCTAATGCACTTCCATCTGCATCTTGGTTATTGAAACTAATACTTCTATAAACTTGAGTAGGATTCTCTGTAAAAATAACTGCTGTTGATGGTCTAGTTGCTGTTACACCATTTAAGTCATCTAACAAATGGTTCTTATTCATTCTAACAACAGCAAGTGCAGAGGCATCACTGTTTGGTGTAGGATTGTGTGCTCCTGTGATTGCAGTTTCTAATCCTGTGTCACCTGATACGCTTAATCTGTAAATCGGAAGATTACTGCCTTTACGTCCTGTTGGGCCTGTAGCACCTGTATATCCGCCTATGTTACTTGTAGGAACTGCAACAATACTTGTTGCTGTAACTTCATATGTAGTAACACCCGCTGTTGTATAAATGTCAATCAAACTGTTTGGATAAGGCATGTAATCACAGTCATAAACAAAAATACTAAATGCTCCAGCCGCGTGTTCAAATGTACCATATGTGTTTGAAGGATCATTAAATACCTTAGCAGGTTGTTGCATGTTTCTTAATGTAGTGATAGCATCAACAGTCTCGTTTGGATCTGAACCTGCCGCTACTAGACCAAAGTTACCATTTGCGTTTGAACAGTTAAGAGCTCTAATCTCTGAACCGTTGTTACTAAAGAAAGCTGTATGATTGTAGTAACAGAACGTACTAACTTGCTCTGATAATGCGGCGTTGTTAACAAATAGTCCGTAACCTAAATCGTTGACCTGTGTATAGTCGTTTGCCAACATACTTCTATTACCAGCAGTTTGTACAAAAATTTCTTGACCACCACCTGGAACAGCATCAGTGTATCCGTTACCTTCGTTTGAAAGTTTGTTAATTAATAATTTTGCTGTACCTGTTCCGCCATCATATTCTGATATAGCATCAACTTGATATCTAACGCCATTAATAAAGAATGGAGCAGGTGTTTGCGGTTTTCTAATTCTTAAACCTGTACCTGCAACTGATTGTACATTAAGTGTGTAGTTGTCGTCTTTGCTTGTTATAACAGTTTCTAAGTTACCAGCAAAACCATCAATGTACATACCACCTCTAAACGCTTGCTTGTTCACACTACCTGAGAATGAACCACAAACCTGTGTGTATGGAGATTTAATAAGAACTTGTCCTGCTGGATCAAGTACCTGTGCAAATCCACCATGTCCTTGGAACGACATGTTTGCTAGTCTAGTAGCATCGTTCATTAAGAACACATCCATTTGGTTGTTAGTTTTTGGAACACTTGTTGCATCTAAAGGATCTGTTAAGTAATGATAACCATAATTAGTCGTTGCTTTAACATGCCATTGCCCGCTTGGAATACCACTTAGATTTGGAAGGATGTCTGTTGTAAGCGTTACATCAAAACTGCTTCCTCCGTCAGCATTAGAAATAAGTCCCATTGCTCCGTTATCTGTATAGAACCAAGCTCCGTCCCAAGCAATAGGAGCAATATTATCTGCTGGTGTTACAGTTATTGTACCACCTACTTCGTTTGCACCTGTAATTGTAATAGCTTGCGGTGTAGCAATATCTGCGCCTGTAACATCTGTAATTTTTAAGTTATCTAAAAGTTTGTCTCTGTAGAAATATGTTCTTGCCCAAGGAGATTGTGAAATTCTTGGAGCAGGTCTAATTTGACAACGTCTAAAGTCTGAACCTTTAATAGAAACGTTAGCAGGAACTTTTAAAGGATAGTCTTCGTAGTAAATACCTGTTTCAACGTGTACAGTAATTTGCTTTTCAGCAGTTGGATTACCGTATTCTAGTTCTTCACCAATTCTAAACTCTCTCGGTTCAACAAGTACAACTTCACATCTGTCATAATTTACACCGCCTAAGTCAGCACCACTTGTATATTTTACAATACGTCCTCTAGCACCTGTTGTTTTACCAACAATAATTTTACCTGGCAGGATATCTACGTTTGTATTAATACCTTGGTCTGTACTATCATTACCAACGCCGTTACTAAAGTCAACTGTAAAAGTACTACCTTCAACAAGCGTATAATTATTTCTTGCAGTAAAGCCGTTTTGTAATATATCAAGAATAATATCAAACTTAGCATTAAGAGCATCTTTAACCTGTGTGGTTACATCATTTATATCTGCGTTGAACCATTGAGGTATCAGTGTTGTGTAATCCGATGGATAAACTTTTTGTCCGAATTCACATTCGAATAAAATATTATCAAGTACAACAACATCACCTGCACCTAAGCCGTGTCCTGTTGTGGTTGTAATAATACCTTTACCCGTTACATGATTATAATTGAAACCACTTATATTAAATGTGTTTCCACCAAATGATACTGTTCCGCCACTAATGTATGTGTGTGCATATGG
>CAACVD010001210.1_pt1 | contig 12378 bp, 12 predicted proteins | sample 2381771 | NCBI WGS metagenome assembly CAACVD01 (sample SAMEA5211965, study PRJEB30684) | marine metagenome | biome: Marine; feature: Epipelagic; material: Water | collected 2015-10-15 | depth 15 m | reverse complement strand
TCTCTTTAGATCCCATAGGGATCATGCCGCCTTGTCTGTAATCCATCTCTTGTCCGGATGGTAACACACTTCCTCCCATATTTAAAGAAACAATTCCACCTTCTTTTAATCCTAGTTCTTCTAATGTAGAATCAATAACATCTTGTCCTAATTGAGCAGCTGTCATAGAGGCAATAATAGCTGATCTTCTAGCCATATCATTTCCTACCTCGGCAGCACCTACTCCTTCATTATAAGCTGCTAATTCTGTTTCATAATCTTTTAAAGCTTTTCTAGCTATGCCCATTGCTAAATCAGTTGAACCTTGACCAAAAGGAACTACAGCTGCTTTACCAATATCTAACATACTTGCATCACCAATATTTCCCAAAGTTCCTTGAGCTGCTTCAACACCACTCGCTAATTTTTCCATTGCACCTGCACCAAATTTTCCAATTCCTGTGTTAGCTGCATCACCTGCTCTTTTAAAAAATTCTGAACCACCATATGTTGTCACTTCATTTCCTGGACCCATTACTGTTGTGCTGCTAGGAACGGCGGATGCTCCTTGAGCTGCTGCTAATAAAGCAGATAAACCTGAAACTTCTCCTTCATTGCCTTCTTGTGAAAGTTGACCTAAAACATTTAAGCCCCCTCCTAATAATGCTCCACCTCCTACGTTAGCATATTTACCCATTCTTAAAAAATTACCTAATCCTTGAGAAGCTCCAGCAAACGATCCCGGTGCTAAATAAGGTGCAAATGCTGCAACGTAAGGTAATGCTGGTTTGATTTCGTTAGGTATTATTTTATCTAATACTTTTGCGACTGGTCGAGTAACTTTTCTAACTAATTTTCTTAATCCCATAATATGTGTCTGTGTTGAAATGCAAGTTTTAAACTTGAAATAATGCTGTATCGCACAATTTACTAGGTTTTTAAGGCCTAGTCAATAATTTATAATTTAGTATCTCCTCCTAAAGGTACATGTTCTACAATGATTTTAACGTCTCTTTTAATATCTTCTGCTTTAGTATCTGTTTCTTTGTTTTGTACATCTGCTAACGCTTCTGCATCAGAGAAGTATTCTTGACCTGTTTTCATATTAGTAAGAGTTACTTCTGTTTCAGGTGTTAAAACTGGGGTTCTGCTCCCATTAATCATCTCATATCTTATACTAGCTTTTTGTTCCGTAAACGGCATTATCTATCCTCTCTGTTCATTTCTAATACTGAAGCCACAACATATAATCTATCAGCTGTTGCAGCAGTAACTTGTAATACTTCACTCTCCATCATAACTAATGGCTCTGTTAATAATTGTAAAGTTTCATCAGCACTTACAGCTTTAGTTTTAAACAATACAAAACTATTAGCTGATGCAGGATCACCATCAAATAAAGTTACAGTGATAGTATCTCCACTTCCACTGTCATCACTTACTAATAATGATTTTACAATAGATCTAGAGTTAGCTGGACAAGTATATAAAGTTGTAACTGTATTAGTTGTTAAATCTTTTTTAGCGTTTAAATAAATATTAGCCATAAAACCACGTAAACCTTTCTTGATTTTCTTTTTGTTCTGTTAAGAATGTAGAATTTAATTGTTCTACAATTAATGCAATAGATCTATTAATTTGTCTTTGGTTATCTACTTCGTATTCTTCTTTTGGTTCTGGTAGTCTTACAATTACTTTAGCCATTATCTTCTTCCATCAGGTTGTAGGTCAACTTGGAATGTTCCAAATCTCCATGTTTCACCAGCTGCTGTATTTTGTAACTTAATACTTGCATATCTTCCTCTTGCTCTTGTATCAACAAAATTTGTTGATGAAGTTACTATAAAAGGACTCAAAGCTGTAGCTGTTGCATCAGTAGCCGGAAAATCTGTTACAGATAAAGTTATATTGTTGTTACCAGTTAACCTTTTAAAGTTAGGCAAGAATCTTCTCATAGCTAGAAAATACTCTGTTTGATCTTTTTGTAAAGAGAATTCGAATGATTGTATAAAAGAAGTTAAAGCTGTTGTTGATCCATCTGGATTAATTTGATCGGTCCCCGTTTCGTGCTCAAAATATACGGTTTGGCCTAATCCTGTTACACCCACTACTGCAGGAAAAGTACCGGCAGATGATTCATTATATTTAGTGGCGTATGGTCTTGGATAAACTAATGTGTCTGTCCAGCTTGTTCTGATAGAATTTGTGTTAGTTCCTGTGTACCAATTACCAGCAGGTAATTTCATTGTTTCTCCATAGTTATAAGAAACATATCTGTTATTAAAATCAGATCCTGTTGTAGGATACCACCAAGTAACTTCTGTAAATAAATTATTTAGACCTGCACAAATTTGTTGACCTTTAGTTGTATCAATATCATCATAAACATAATCTTCAACACTACATGGTAATGATTTAACTGTACCATCAAATGCAAAGAAACCATTATTAGACATCCAGTATGCAACACCATCTATTTCTACAGCTGCGTTTTTACCGATCAATCCACAGTTTGTACCTACTTGTTCAAAGCCAAATGTAAATGGAGAACCAACAAACTTCATTGTGTATAAAGAACTATCTGTCCAAACAAGAATAGTTTCTTTAGCGGTCAACGCTCCCATAATTTTTGTACCGTCTTGTAATCTAAATGTACCAGCTGTGTTTGTAGCTTTAACATCATAACTATTAATTTCTTCGTTGTTAGAGAATCTAATAAACATATCATCTTGTGTACTTGCATCGTTATAAGTTGTGCAAGTTCCAAAATGAATTAAGTGTTGTGTTGTTGGAGATACTAAAGTTAATCTTGAAGCAACAGGATTTAAAGTTGTTAAAAAGTTAGTTGTGTTAACTGAAGCTCTTGTTGTAAATTTTGCTGCAATATTTGAATCCCAAGTATAAGTTCTACCATTAGCAATAGTAGCAATTAAAACATTTCCAAATGTATCTAATGACCAAAGTCCTGGTTCTAGAGTTTGTGTTGAAGCTGCTACTGCAACTCCCCAACCTGTATCAGATCCGCCTGTCACTACACCACCATATGTAGAAATACCAAAACCATAACCATAAGATTGTTCTGCTGGTCCTACAACTGCGTAAGGTTGTATATCAACTGTGCCATCAGATGAAGTAGCACTAGCTGCGTTAGGTACTGTTGCTGTAAATGTAGTTGTGCTTGGTACAGTAATAACTTGTACTACTTTACCTTCTAAGTCTGCATCTGCAATACCACTTGATCCAGCTGCAAAATTATTAAAGACAACCATATCACCTACAGATAAACCATGAGGAACTGCTGCTCCACCATTTTTAGTTGTAACAGTTATAGTTGTTGAAGTATTTGTAGTATCAATACTTGAAGTTAAAAATTGTTCTTGTGCATTATTAGAATCAAATCTAAAAGGTGTAATATCAAATAACTGTCCTTCAAAATATAAGAGTAAAAATTTATCTGTACCTAATGCTACATATCTATTACCTTCAGCATCAACAAAAGGTAATTGTCTTCTTACCACACCAACAATTGTTTCATTAATTAATGAAGCCCAACCACCTACTTTTTCTGGTAGACCATATCTAAATCTTACATTATCAGAATCTACCCAACGACCTTGAGCACCAACTTTGGTGTCTTGTTTATCTATTCCTGGGGCAAATTTAATTTGAGTTAGAGCCATGTTTTAGCTCCTAGGTATTCTTGTACGTCCAACCTCTAGTAGCATTAATATATACTAATGTAATAGCTTGACCAGCAGTGTTTAAAACTAAATTACTTGTTGAGCTATTAAGGTTAGAGCCGTTAGGGTTGATCGTTAAGTTGTTAGAACTAAATGTTGCTAAACCATCTATAAAGGTTACTTCATCTCCAACACTAGGTGTTGCAGGTAAGTTAACTGTAAATGGGTTAACATTTGTACTACAAATTAATTGATCACCAGCAACTGCTAAATAAGGTGCATTAGAATCACTAATTGAATTATATCCTTTTTGCAAGATACTTAATTTAGTATCTGTACCATCAGAATATAGTAATGCTTTTCCACCAGTTGGGATAGCTACTGAAGAACTAGATCCAGCTGTTAATACACTTAAAGTTCTATTTGATGTGCCTCTTGTAGTTGCATCTTCTACAACAAAAACTCTAGTTGCTGTGCCACCTGTTGTAGTAGCTGGCATAGTTAAAGTTCTGTTTCCTGATAATGTACCTGTAAGTTTAAAATATAAATTTTTACCATTAGAAGTAGCACCATCTGTTAATGATAAAGTAACATTAGATCCAGCCATATCGACGGCTATATATCCTGATGCTGATTGTTCTAAAATTTCTAGATTGGTATTAGTGATTGTGCCCCATAAACCAGCTTTTTCACCAGTTGTTATTTTTTCTAAAGCTAAATCTGTTGAGTATGTTGAAGCCATATTATATATCCGTATCTATTTCTGTCCAAACCCCAGTAGCATTTGGATCAATGTTTTGCCATACAATAGCATTTATTGTGCCACTTGCCAAGGTAATTGGTGTTCCTGTTGGGCTAACACTAGCATCAGCTGTAATTGTTACTGTGCCTGTTGTTAACGTCATGGCGTTTCCTGTAACGTCTGCTTGTGCTCCAGCAGTTACTGTTACATCGCCTGTTCCAACAGTTAAATCACTACCTGTTAATTCAAAACTTGCGTCTCCCGTAATAGTGACAGTTCCAATATTAACATTTAAATCATCACCATTAACAAATTCAATGATAGATGTTGCAGCAATATCAACATTACCAATACTGATAGTAAGTTGATTACCTGTTACGACAACTTTTACATTGCCTAAATCTAAATTTGTAGCTGAAAACGGAGCTTCAGCAAATGCATTAATACCTAATAACACTGACTACCTCGCCGTGGCTATGTCGCCATTAGTTGAAACGATGGGTTGACCAAAAGCCATGTAGATAAATGTTCCACCATCTGCATTACTATTTCCAGCAGTTCCTTTAAGTTTAAATCCATTACTTAAAAAATCTATTCCTAAACTTGAAGCCGATGTTTCTGCATCACTAGCATCAGACCATAAATAATAATCATTTTGATTATATCCAGGTGTTTGCCAATCTTTCATAATCCAATGTCCTGTGTTGTCTGTTCTTTTCACAATAACAAAAGCTGGTTTAAATGCTGTGTAAATAAAGCTACCATTTGCATTTCCGTTACCAATATATGAACCAAATTTACTGAAACCTTGAACATCTGCAAAGCAGTACATTACATAAGTTCCACCTGAAGCATTTGTAGTAGATGATGTTCCTATATTAACTAAAGAACTTGTTGGGTCCGTGTTATTCCAAATGCTAGTATCTCCAGTAAAAGCAGCTGTATCATTAAGAACCATTGAACCTGATTTTGGATTTGATAAACCTGAGTGATACATATCCCATTGTCCTGTTGAGTTAAGCCGTTTTGCTAGCATTACATTTGGTGTAACACCTAATCCATGACCAACTGTTGCTGCACTACCTGTGCCTGTATATTGAACTATTGAAAAACCACTTGTTGTATTTACAGATACAGTTGAGTTAATAGAACCATCTGAATTTGCTGAACCTGAACCATTAGCTTTCCAATTCCAACCAACAATATTTTCACCATTACCATTAGCATCACCACCATCATTTAAAGTAAATCCATCACTATCAAATGAAGCTAAACTGTTTGTTGCTTGTATTTGTGCATCAGTAGCATTAGGATAAATTCTGTAAGTTGCACCTCTAATTGCGTCAAATATAGCATGATTATCAGTGGTACTTCTGTTTTTAATCCAAGTCATATCAGGTTGAAAACCAACTCCTGTTATAGCTGTGCTATTTGTACCATTACCTGTCCAAAGTTTAGTATTAAAATAAGATGATGATTTTGAAATTGTTGAAAAAGCCATTATACGTTAAGTCCTTTCGTTGTTAAAGGTTGATATCCACTAGGTACATCGTATTCAAATGTTCCTGGTGTTGAAGCTCCTGTACCCGCTGATGTTACTGCTACTCCTTTAAAATTTCCATTACCAAAATTTGCAGACCATCTTGCATAACCTGAATTATAAGAGTCACCAGCTATCATCTGCCAAATTTGACTTGAGGGTAAAGTTATATAACCACTTGGTGTTGCAGAATTATAAGCACCAGACCCATCTGTCCATTGTCCATTTTTTGAAACATATAATCTATTATTATCACAATCTAAACCTACACCTAAAATATCTGCACTTGTAAAAGTTCCAGCAAAACCAGCTGTACCTGTTGAACCTAAATATTTAGCACCGCTATTTGTTACACAATAAATATTGTTTTCATATGGACTAGAAGCAGCATCTGCTTGTCTTGTAGTTCCTAATAAATTAAGAGGTGCTGAAACAACTCCTATAAAAGCTTCTTGATGTCCTGTGTCCATTTTAAATTCAGCATAATATTTTCCAGCAGATGCACCTAAAGTTGAAACACCTGATATTGAACCAGCATCAGTTCCCTCTGCTACTGTATTTCCATAAGTATAAACACTTAATTGACTTATATTAGGTTGGTCTAAAGGATTAAAAGTAGAAAAATTATTTGAAGGACAATCTAAACTTGATGTAGGACTTCCGGATGTTGCAAGATCATTTGTATTGCCAGACGTGTCATCTCCTAAATTAGATGTATCCTCAAATGTAAGTTTAAAACCATTAGTTCCATAAGTTACTGTAGGACCGGCATTTGGTGTCCATTCACCCGACGTAGAATTTGTAGATCCAAAAGTACTTGCAGCATATTGAGTTCCATCAATCCATATAACTTGAGACATAGATCCATTAAAATAATTAGAAGCTCCATACTTTCTTCCAATAGTTACATAAGTAGGATTACCTTCGTTGATACTCATATTTTGATTTTGTGATGGTTGAGTTTCGTCGGTATAAGATGTTTGTTGAACACCATTAATATATACTTTAACTCTATCAGCTGCTGTAGCCAGTGTACTATCAATACCTACTACTATGTGATACCAACTTCCCACATCAAAAAATTGATTTAAAGTGTTTATTTGCATGACCGTAGAACTTCCTTGTAAAGTTTCCATACCTAATTGACCAGTAGATAAAAGCCTTACAAAAAATCTATTACCACTTGTTTCATAATTTTCAAAAAGATATTCTTCTTGATCTGTAACTGATCTTTTAAACCACATAGATAAAGTTCCTTTATATAGATTTCCCGTACTTGATACTGTTCTAGTTAGTGATGTTGATGCCATAATATATTCCTAGTTAAATTGCATTCCGTTTGATAAGCCATAAGAGCTAGTCAAACTAAACTCCCTATCTGTCGTTTGCGATTGTGAATCCGTCGCACGAAGCGTGAACGTGTACGTTTGTGCAGTTGTTGCGGAACCACCAAAGTCTGTAGTTGTTATCACACCTGTGCTTGAATTTAAAGCACAATTTGCTAACGATGCATTTGTTAATACGTTTGTTGTTTCACTGTAAACAATAGTATCACCTGTTGCTGCTACTGTTGCAACTGTTCCTGAAAAATTACCAGCTACTGTACCTAAAGATCCAGCTGAAGTTGTCCATACCGGAGCTGCTGATGTAGATAATTGACTTGTTGATCTAACAGATTGTCCGTTAGGATTAGTTATAATAATAAAATAATTTGTACCGTTAACTAAACCTGTTCCCGTTCCTACTGTTAATTGTGTAGCACTATCAAATTGTACTGTTGCTGCGTGTTGAATAGATCCATCTGTGTTAGATTGAAACTCAACTCTAGGTGTAGAAGCATAATTAGTTCCTGTTATTACAATAGATGTATTAACTCCACCTTCAACTGTAGTAGGTGTAAAGCTAGAGATTGTTGGAGCGGTATCAGAACTGTCTGCTGCTGCAAAAGATAAGTTACCTGAACCATCTGTTTTTAAAAAATAACCATTAGTAATAGATTGTGGAAAAGTTAGAGTATAACTTTGACCGGCCGAATGCGGCGGAGATTTCAGCTTAATTCCATGGGAATTCTGCGAACAATTTAATTGTAAGTATCCATCAGTTGTACCATCACCTTTAACTGTAACGCCAGGTGTACTAGAAGTAGATATTAAATCTAGTTTAACTGTTGTGACGTTTGCGTCTGTTATCCCTGGTGTTTTTATTTTTGTTGTCATAATTTAAAATGCGTTTCCTGGTATATCATTTGTACCAACTAAAGGTGCTGCTGCAAAAGCCATGTAGATGTATGTAGAATTATCATTATTCCATAGGGCAACATTGTCCCTAACTTTAAATCCATTACTAAAAAAATCAAAATACTCTCCACTTGTATCTTCAGCATTAGCTAAATTAGGATATAATCGTTCTCCAAATGTATTAAAAACACCTCTTTTATTATCAATCATAATCCAATCTTGAGCTGAACCTGTTGATTTTTTTATTATGACAAAAGCTGGTTTAAATCCTGTATATATAAATGGTCCATCAGTATTTCCGTTTCCTGTGTATTTACCAAATTTACTAAATCCTTGTACAGGTGCAAAAACATAAGCTATGTAATTTTGTCCATTATTTCCATATTCACCTCTATAATTTACAGTAAAAACACTTGATGTAGGTGCTGTAAGTGTACCTTCTGATGACGTATCAATTTGAGCAGAAGTACTATTTAATTGTAATATATAATTTGCTGTTAAATCTTTATGATAAACTCCCCAATTTTCTGTATTACTTGTAGATTTTATTAGCATTGCTTGAGGTGCTACACCTAGACCATGACCTACTGTTGAGTTTCCTGAACTTGATAAATTACCTGTATAATTTACTAGTGAAACACCTGATGTTGTGTCAGCTGAAACTGTAGATGTTATACTTCCATCACTGTTAGATGCACCAGTACCATTAGCTTTCCAGTTCCAAGCAACATAATTATAACCAGTTGATGAATTCCAACCATTATCTCCAGTTGTTAAAGTATACCCATCACTTGTAAATGCATTAATAATATTTTGATCATTAGAAGCATTGTTATTATTACTACTTACTTGATTACTATCAGTAGATGTCCATTGAATTTTATTTATTAATCTATGATTATCAGCAAAGTTTCTAGGCTTAAGCCAAACAAAATCTGGTGTAAATCCTAGACCTGTAAGTGTTTGATCACTGCCACTCCCTGTATATAATTTAGTGTCAAAATAATCTGTAGATTTATTTACTGTTGTGTAGTTAGCCATTATGCGTTTAATCCTTTTGTTGATAGGGGTTCATAACCTGTTGGTACATCATACTCAAATATACCTGGAGTTGATGCAGATGTTCCTGCTGATGATATAACAGTTGTGCCAAAATATCCATTACCAAAATTCCAAGATAATGTAGCACCAGCGTTATTGGCTTCGTCTGAAAAACCTAAAAAATAATTTCCTGAATTAGTTGAATCATTTGTTCCTAAATCAGCAATAGAAACTGCACCTGTTCCTGTAGCACCACTTGTTGGGTCGCCACTATTTTGCCAAGTTCCATTTTTACTAAAATATAATTTATTATTTACTGTATCTACTGCTATTCCCATAATATCTCCTAAAGCAAAAGCATTTCCATAAGAACTACCAGCATTACCTGTTACAATATTTCCACTATCTGTTGAATAACCATAAGTATAAGTAGTGCTACCTACACCCACTGTAGCAGAAGTTGTGGGATAAGAAATTAAACCTACTCTTGATTGTATGCTTCCACTTGATACTGCAACCATTTTTACTTCACAATATATTTTTTTATTATCAGGTATTCCAAAAGTAGTTGTACCATAACTATATTTTCCTGTTGAAGCATTACTTACAATAGTAGTATTACCATTACTAAAAGTAGATTCATAATAATAATTATCTAAAGGATTATTTGTAGAAAATACATTATCAGGACAATCTTCAGTTTTAGTTAATGTACCACCACCTAATGTAAAGTTATTAGCATTACCAGATTCATCTGTTAAACTATTTCCATTTTTAAGAAGTAAACAACCGTTTGTACCCCATCCTGCACTAGGAGTTATAGTAGTTTTTATCTCCCATTCACCAGTAGTAGAATCTGTTTCACCAAAAATTCCTGGTAATTCTTGTGTACCATCTACAAAAGCTACATAAGACATTGAACCGTCCAAATATGAAGTAGCATATTGTCCACCTGCACCAAATTTCATTACATCATTTGTAGTGCTAACTGCTAAATTATAATTTTGTGATGGATAATTAGCTGTGCCAAAAGAAGTTTCTTGAACTCCATTTACATAAATTTTAATTCTATCAGCTTCTGTAGCTTGTGTTGTATCTACTGCACAAACTATATTATACCATCCGCTGGTATCTTTAAATTTTCTATTAGTTATTAGTTTTGGATTAACTGATCCATCCCAACTTTCAAAACTTAATTCATCTGTACCTGTCATAAGCAAATCGCAACCATCATTTGTAGCAGAACCTGAACCCCAAATTGCTTGTGTTGAAGTTAAACCGCCTCTTTTTAACCAACAAGAAACTGTAAATTTTTGAGAACTTGTTCCGTTAGTTTGTGTTCTTTGTATATATGTTGTAGCCATTAGTTAAATTGTCCTCCGCCCGTAGATCCGTAAGAACTACTAATTGTAAAGTTTCTGCTTGACGTTTGATTTTGTGCATCCGTCGCAACTAATGTAAATGAGTACGTCGTTGCGGCCGTAGCTGATCCGCCAAAGTTAGTTGATGATATCACACCTGTTGAACTGTTTAAAGTACAATTTGCTTGTCCTGAATTAGTTAAAACATTTGTAGATTCAGAATATACAATAGTATCTCCTGTTGCTGCCACTGTTACTAATGTGCCGTTTGTATTTCCTGCAAATGTACCAAGTGAACCAGCGTTAGTTGACCATACTGGTGCGTCTGAAACTGTTAAGACTGCTGAAGAAGATCTTACCGCTAGTCCGTCTGTGTTTTCAACTCTTATGTAATATACACCATCAGTAGTTAAAGTTCCAACAGCTGTAATCTGTGTCGCTGAATCTATAGTTACTGAATCAGCAGGTATAATAGCACCTGTTGAAAGTATAAAATCTACATGAGCTCCTGCAGCAAAGTTAGTTCCTGCAATCGTAAAAGTTGTTTGTGCGTTTGTTGATACACTTGGTGAAATAGAACTGAAAGTTGGAAAACCTAAAACTGCTTGTACATTTATAGATCCACCTAACGCTACTGACGTACTGTTGATTGTGATTGCACCACTACCTGTTAATGCAGAGTTTGGAACTGGTGTACTTAATTTAGCTTCTGTAACTGCTCCATCATTTATCTTTGCTGTTGTTACAGCTGAGTCTGCTATCTTTGCTGTAGATACTGTACCATCGCCTGGTGTTGAAATTAATCCAAAACCATTGTGAATAATAAAATCATTTGTCTGTGAAGAAGACATTGAACTTGTAAAGGTAATCGTTGAGCCATCTATGCTGAACGTGGCTGGTGATTGAATAACACCATCAACTGAAATAATTAAAGCGGCTTCAGATACAGGTACAAAAGCTACAGAGTCTTGAGTTAAGTTATAAGGTCCAGCTGAATTAGTGAACGTAATAACATCAAGAACTGATGCGTTTGATATATCTCCTGTTCCTCGTCCGATATAAGCCATATATTATCTTGCCGTTGTAGGCAGTCCTCCATCTACGTTTGCTACAAAAGGTGATTCTGCAAATGCCATATATAAATAATTCCATCCACTTTGATTCATCCAATACGCATTACCACTGCCTCTTAATTTAAAACCATTGGATAACATATCTACTTCACATTCAAAGCCATTATCTGCTGTTTCTTCTTGATTACTTAAATCAGGAAATAATGCTGATTTTACTACATTAAAAGTATTTCTTTTATTATCATATATAACCCAACTTCCAGTTCCACCATCAAATATTTTAAAAATAATCATAGCTGGTTTAAATCCTGTATAAACAAATGTCCCATCAGTATTTCCGTTTCCTGTATATGAACCAAACTTGCTAAATCCTTTTTTCTCTGCGAAGCAGTAAGCTACAAATGTTCCACCAGCTTGATTTACAGAAGTGCTAGTACCAACAGAAAATACTGATGAAGTTGGTGCTGTATCATTCCACATAGGAAAATCTGCTCTTGAGCCTGTATCATTTAATCTTATATATTTATCTTGAGGTGTAGTAGCTATTTTATGATGATAAACAATCCAATGTTCTGCTTGATAAGTATTTTTTACTATCATAACTTGGGGTACAGTACCTAAACCATGACCTATAGTTGCAGCACTGCCTGTTCCTGAATATGTAGACATACTAATTCCAGCCGTTGTGTTTACTGAAGTATAAGTTGTGTTAATACTTCCGTCTG
>CAACVD010001208.1_pt1 | contig 12384 bp, 11 predicted proteins | sample 2381771 | NCBI WGS metagenome assembly CAACVD01 (sample SAMEA5211965, study PRJEB30684) | marine metagenome | biome: Marine; feature: Epipelagic; material: Water | collected 2015-10-15 | depth 15 m | reverse complement strand
CATCACCAGAGTATGAATTTCTAACTGTTGTAGATGATATTGTCATAGTGTTCCTTTATTAAATTTCTATCCTTTTGTCTATGGTTTTAAAAAGAACTCTTGTCCTGTATTGTTTAAATAATAACCCTCTAATCTTCTAAAATAACCAGGATCTAATAATTCTTTTAATTGATATCCTACCATAAAATCCCAAGCAGGTCTGATAAACCAAGCATCAACAGGTGTATTTGCTTCAAATAATTTAACCGCTTTAACTCCAGCTTTACCACCTTTACCATTTGCTACATCTACAACTGCATTAAATATACCTTGTATATCAGAGTAGGTAGGTCCAGCAAGGGTAGTTAATGCACCTCCATTAGATCTTGAAAGTTCAGCATTAAATAAATCCCAGATAATACCTCCTCCACCAAATTGTGTGAAAGCACGAGTAATGGTAGTTAAGTCTTTTGGATCTGCAGGTTCTCTACCTTTAAGCATATCTTTAATTGAAAGCACCATATAACCCATAACAGTTCCCATGATTGCCATCATAGATAATGCAGGTAAGGTAGCACTATATTTCATTCCTGGTTGATAACCTTTAAATTCTCTAGCAAGAGCCTTCATAACAACAATGATAGGAAATGTTTTAAATTGTGTTGCCATGTGCCACATTTCACCAATAAAATCACCTTTTCTAAACCCTCTTGAAATTGCAGCTTTTTCTCTTGCACCAGGCTCTAATATGGCAAAATGTATTCTGTCATATAAAAACATTCTCCAATTAGATTGAATTTCTTTTTTAAAATCTAAAATTTTCTTTGGTGTAATTTTTTTAATTTCAGGTTTAAATTTCTGAATATAATTAATTACAAGATCATCAGATATATCATCTAAATTTTTCATCGTTAAAAACTTTCTACCTTCTGCATCCGTAAGTTTTGTTTTACGCATAATATCCCATTTAGCACCATCAATATTAAATAATCCTAAAGCATTTTTAGTTTTATCAGGAAGATCATCCCAAACTCTATCTGTTAAACCTCCATAATAACTTTGCATGGTTAATGCAAAAGAAGATTTATATCTTCTCATTAATCCAGTAAATCCAATCATCTTAAAAAATCCAGATTGAACATTAGAGAAGTTTCCAATCATACCTTCTTTAGTTGTAAAATGTTCTGAGAATTGTCCTGCAAAGTGTTCAAGTCCAAGATTAAGTGGTTCTAATATTTCTTTTAATTCTGCTGGAGAGTGTATTCTTTTTAATTCTTTAAGTGCAGAATGGAATGTACTAAAGATATTCATTCCTTGATAGTTTGCTTCTGCCATCATGTAAACAATATCTGTTAATGATGTGATCGTTATTTGATCTAATTTACCAATGGTTTGTAAAGTTCTGATTCCAGCACCAACTTTTGCAATCGTTGCACTGTCTGGAATGTGAACACTTCCATCAAGATATTCAAATTCATTTTTTATTTTATTATAATTAATATCTTTTGCTCCTACTCCTTTACCTCTGTAATGATTTTGTAAAAGTGTAATAAGTTTATCTAATCCATTTCTAGGATTTGTTCCTAATATTTTTACCATACCCACATCTTGTGCAGTTTTAGTAAATCCAAATTCTAATGATTGACCCAGATTACCTATTCCAAATTCTTGATCGTAATCATAAAAATCTTTTCCAGATTTAAAATGTAATACTCTTTCTGCTCTTTGTCTTTTAGGAATATTTCTTGATCCAAAATTAACAGATCCAGATTCAGATTTAATATGCTTTCCATCAATAAGATTAACCCATATATCTGACAATACTTTATCAGGATCATCACCTTTAAAAGTTAATTCATGGTTTAGCTTTGGTTTAATTTTAGATATCCATGCTTCTTTATGTGATGCTTCATCTGTTATATTTCTTCCAGCAGCTTTTAACATTTTATCTGCTTGGTGAGATTGTCTAAATATATAACCTTCTAATTTTGCAATATTTGCACCTAGATCATTTTTATCTTTTAATATAATATCATTCCATTTTTTAATAATCTTTGCAATTTCATACGCTTTTTCATTTCCAGAAACTGAACGATTAATTGCTCCTTCTTGATCTTTCAAAAAAGGATTATCCATCACCTCAGTAAAAATATCTTTGTGTATATTTTTATCTTGGAAGTATTCTCCAAGATCAGCTTTTTCTAAATCAAAATTAAATCCACCAATATAATTAGATCTGTATTGTTGTTGAATATTATCTATAGAAAATCTTGACCCTTCTTTAAAAGATATGACTCCAACTAATAATGATTTCATTCCACTTACAGGATCATCACTCCAAGTCTTTGTGACATAATTAAAATTATTTGCCAATCTTTGTGTATCTCTAAACTTGTTGAGTTTATCTACATAGATTTGTTGTAGTTTTTCTTGTAGTAACTCTTTTGCAATTTTAACTTCATCAATAGGTTCTTTAAGTGCAGTCTTTTCTTTTATAACATCTTCAATATCATTGAGTAAATCTTTGGACTCTTTATTTGTTAAATAATCTTTAACAATATCTTTTATTTCTTGAGAACATTTAGGATTAATCATTATCTACCTCTCAATACACAAGCAAATCCTGCTCGTATTGTTTTTAAGAAATCATCTTGTCTATTAACAAGTTTATCTAAATCAGCAATCTCTTTATTAAAATCATCTAAAAACTCAGCCATTGCTGGATCTTGTCTTAATTCTGTGTTCTTTAATTCTAACATATTTTGAATATCGTTAATCTCATCATTAACTTTATTAATATCTTCAACATTTAATGTTTTAGTTCTATCAATCTCTTTTAAAGGAACAAGCATATCTTGTGTATTCAATTCAAATTCTGCTGATTGATTTAATCTTGCATCACTGTCAATATTGTTTTTTTCAAATTTTTCTTTTTCAATAAGTCTTGTTTCTGATGGTGAGTTTAAATCTAAATTAGTACCTCTTTCTGCAACATCTTTATTTTCAAATGGAGTCTTTCCACTATATATTTCTTTTAGTTCATTAATTTTATTTAATGTTGATTTTGATACAGAAAACTCCCCTTGTTTTCTTGTTTTATCTGCATCAAGCATTTCTCTAAGAGCAACCTCTTCACCCTTTTCTATAATTTTTGCTTCTGCTTTATTAAGTTTATTAATCTTAGCAATGATAGGAATAAGTTTTTTATTATTCTTAACTATATTAACATCAACATCTTTTGATTTTTGTTCAATCGTTAAACCTAATTTTGCATTGAGTTTAGTTAATTGTGTTTTTATTTTATTTAATTCTTTTGTTTGCTCTGGACTTAATTTAGCTTTAATTCTTGTATTAATTTCTTCTTTAATATCAGGTATTTTTTTAGGATTATCTGGAACTAACTTAACATCTAAATCCGCTTTCATATTAAAAGATGTTTTAGCTTGTAATTCTAACCAGTCTGATAATTTTAATTCTTTATTAGCTCTTATTTTTGTATGTGCAATAAACTCAGCAGCATTCACTCTTTTGTTCATTGACATTCTGCCTAAAGCATATTTGATTAAATCTTGTCTAAATTCTACAGGAGCTTCAGCAATATCTTTATAAACATTTTCTTTTCCAGTTTTTGCTTTATAAAAATCTCCAATCTTAGAAAAGGTTAAATGTAAACCTGTACCTACAAGTGTACCAAGAACAACATTCTGAACAGAGTCTGCCATCGTATATTGTCTTTGTTCAGCTTTTGCTAATAGATGATCTACTGGTTCTATGGCAATGTTACCTACAAATGCTTCTTTAGCACCTTTCATTAATCTTGCTCTAAGTAAACCTTGTTTAGCAACATTAGTCATAAATTTATATTGACCTACAATCGGAACAAAGTTTGCTCCAAAATTTATAACGTCAGCTTGAGTTCCTCCAAGTCCTGCAAGAAAATAAGATGCTTGTGCTGCTATATTTGATGGTCCTCTTTGAATTACATTTGCACGTTCTAAATCTTCCATGTGTTTATCTTTTAAAGCATCAATGTAAGATCTTGGTTCATCCTTTGAAACAAATAACCCCATAGGTGCAAGTTCTTTATTTGCTTCTGCTAAAGGAACTAACTCCTCACCTTTTTTTTGATCTTCATATCTATTACTTTCTCTATCGTAAGCTCTAAGTAAAGATAATGAAGGAGCATTTTGTCTTGCAAGTTCAAAGGTAGCACCTAAAGAATCTAACCAACCTACAGGCATATTGTTGGTTGTATTTAAGTAATCAAAATCACTAGCTTCTTTGATATCAAAATCTGGTGCTATCATTATGGCATTATCGCTTCTTCTGGGATATCAGGGTACATTGTACTCATATAAGTATATATTGCTTCCATATCCAGTTTATCAAAATCACCAATATTATTTGAGTTATCTAAAAATTTAAATGTTAAAGGTTTGTATTGTTTATATGTTTTTTTAGTATCAACATCATCTGCTAAACTTGAATACATAAATTCACGAATAAGTCCGTTATCATCCTTAACACCAAAAACAATTTGATCATTAGATTTTAAATAAAAGTCTCCATTTTTTTTAAAAAAATCTAATGTTTCTTCTCTGCTTTTGTAACCTTTTCCATCACCTACAGGTCTTATATCTATTTTACTAAAATCAATTTGATCATATTTTAAAGCAGTTTTAAATAATTCAACTTTAGCTTCAACAAAGCCTTGGTTCACAGATTGATTTCCAATCTTTGTAGGAATCCAATAAGTGTCATTTGTTAAATCATAATCTGACATAAAATTTTTTGTATATTGTTTTGCTATTTTTGTTACATCTGATGAACTTAAAGGTTCTATTGTATTAATGACTTTTCTTTGTACCGCAGTAGAAACATTAAGAGCAATATCATCTACAATTTGTGAAGCATTAAACTTAATATTACCTTGTCTTAAAACAATTTGAGTAAATGGTTCTAATTCATCTCTTACTGTTTTAGTAATTTCAATTTCAGCATTTGGCATTTTATCTTTTAATTTGCTGTTAAATATTTTTTTATCATCCTCACTAATCGGTCCTTGAGCAGCAGAAACCTTTAAGTCAGGATCTTCTACACTCATTGCAAAAGCAACAGATGGTGAGATTTGATTTTTAATTTGTTTCATAATCATAGGTGTATGTTCACCATAAATAGTTTTTACTTCTTGAATAACTCTTAATTTTTGATCTGGATCTGTTGCTCCTTCAATTCTTTGTTTTAAATTTGTAATTGCAGCATTTGTTAATAATGTTCTACTTGATTGTGGAACATTTAACATTTCATATTTTTGTTTTGCTTGAGTTGCATAATCATTAAAAGAATCATTTGCAGCTTGAATAGCAGCATCTTTTTCTTCATTTGTTGTTAATGAACTACTTACTGTTTGTATTGCTTTTCCATAAACTTGATTGAAAGAAGAATTAAGTTGATATAAATTTGCATCATTGTTTACATAAAATTCTGCTGCACCTTCTTTCTCAATAAGTTTTTGTGATTTTTCTATAATACTTTTAAATTTTGTTTTATTACTTGCATCTTTTTGAGCGTCTCCAGTAGAAGGTAAAGCAATATCAGATAATTTTCCAAAATCTGCAAAGTTAGAATTAGCAATAGCTGTTGTTGCATTTTGTTCAAAGTTTTTTTCTGAATAGGCTTTAGCTGCTTTTGATACTTTGTTAAGTAAAGTATTTCTTTTATCTGGATCTAAAAATTTTACTTTTTCAGAATCTGATAAAATAGATGATGCTTCTTTAAAATTATTATTTCTAAGTGATCTATAAATATCCATTTCAACAAGAGTTCCATTATGTGCATTAAGATCTTTTGTTAATTCTGCATCACCACCTCTGGTAAAAGAATTTTTTTCTCTAATTAAATTATCTAACTTAACTGTTTTTAAATTTCTATCTTCACCCACTGATAAATCCCATTCAGCTAATGTTTGTTGATATCTTGTTTTCCAGCCTTCACCAAATTTTATAATTTGATTATCTCTAATTGATTTGCTAATCTTTGGATCTCTTTCAAGCACATCAAGATTAAACATATTATCAAACATTGTTTTTGAATTTCTTGTACTTGTTCTTTGAACATAATTATTTTTAATTTGTTGCACTCTTGTATTGAAATTAATTTTAGCCTGTTCAAGGTTAGACATAGAAGATGCTTCTTTTTCTGCTTGGTTTATTTCAGCTTGAGATTCTAAATATAAAGATTGTGCTTCTTGTTTGTCAGATAAATTTCTTTGAGCAACTGCATATTCTCTAATAGGATCTAAAGCACCCGCTAATGTTTGTGTAGGTGATACTTGAATATTAGAAATTGCACCTGGAGTTTCGGCAGTCATTCTAGCAGTAGCTTTTATTGTAGGTATCTTTGGCATTAGAATGTTCCGTATTGTGCAGGAAACTGCATATTAAGTTGTTGAGTTTGAGATGAAGGTCCTCCACCACCACTCATACCAAGTAAAGTTGTTCCTGTCTTTGTTAGTGTTTGTATCTGTGCAAGTTTTGCTTGTTGCCTTGCTAGATCTCCTTGCATGGTATAAAAATTTGCTCTTTCTATTGCATTAGCTTTTCCTACTTCTGCATTATATCTTATAGTTTGTCTTTGTAATTCAGCTTCTTCAGCATTAGCTCTTAGTATTCTTAAACCTGATCCTGATAATTCAGCACCTGATTTTAATATATTTGTTTTTGCTGTCGCTTGTATTTTTGTAAAATCTTTATCAAATTGAGCAATATCAAACTCAGCTTGTTTTTCTATTTGATCTCCTTGCTGTCTAGCAACTTCTGCGTTTCTGTTTTGTATTTGTTGATTATACTTTCCTATTGCACCTTGTTGTTGATACTGTGCAAATCCTAATGCTCCAACTACTGCGGCTTGCCAACCCATAACTAAAAGATCCTCGCATATCTGTTGTGGTCTGTTCCATCAAAACCATATTTTGTCATAACGCCTTCATCCTTTAAACCTAACCATTTAGCAAATCTTAAACCTTTTTCAAAGTTAGATCTTACAGCAGTTTGCACTCTCCACAATCCATGTTGTTTGGCAACTCTAGCAAAATCTTTCTTAATGGCTTTAGCTACAAGGAGAGGATGTTCCCAAACCTTTGCTGTTGCTAGTACCCAACCTTCTGCAACACCTTTCCAAATGGGTTTCATTCCTGCAGCAAAGATAGGCTCATCATGAATCAATCCTGTAAAAGCTAAACCTTGTTCTTCTAAATTCATTGTATCTCCTTCAAAATCTGCATCACGATCCATGAGTACATGGTTCATTTGTTGCGATAGTATATATGTGCCATGAGCTTTAGTATATGGCACTATATGTAGTATCTGTTTAGTCATTGGTTTGTAATTTAGGATATAACGATAAAATCGTTAAAGGTAAAGGTTGTGTTTGTCTAACATACACAAAACCATCCGTTTCATAGTTACCCCTAAACTCCACTTCTTTATCTCCTGTAAAGACGTTTATTCCTTGATCCATTTCATCCGCTGAAGATCTAAAAGGTATTCGTTCCATATTGTTTAAATCTGGTCCAACCTCTACTCCAATAGATTCATACATCCTAATCGTTACATCAAATATTCTTTTAGTTCTTCCTTGAGAAGTTCCATCTTGAGAACCTGCATCTAGTCTCATGGTTTGTAAAAGAGAAGTATATCCTAATCCTACTTTAACTTTAGTTGCTGATCGTTCTAAAGTAATAGATCCAGATGATACAGTCTTATCAGGGTGAGTTGCACCATCAGCAAGAATAGAAACTGTTTGACCTTCTAAATGATCTAGTCCTGAAATAGATGTGGTTGAACTACCATCATATTCTAATTGTGAATCTAAAAAATTAAATGACGTGTCATCGGTTTCATCAAAGTCAAAGTTATTTAAGTATTCTACATATCGTACAGTTGAACCATCTATGGTTCTTTTAATAATCACCCAGACTTGATATTCAGAATCGTCTGTAGGTATTACGGCAACACTTTCACATACGGCTTGACCACTATTAAATGATCCACCGAAAATATGTCTGTGCCATGCAGTAACTTGTTGATCTCTTTGATAGGTAAAACCAATCAGCTCACCATCATTTCTCACTAACCATAAAATAGAATTAGGTTCTTGTTGATATGCCATTTGTACAATTCCACCTTCAGAAATATGTTCCGCAAGGATGGTCATATCAGGTGCAAGATATCCATCTACATCAAAGTTATAAGCAAGTTCTCTAACTTTTCTTTTAGCTCTTTGTAAAAATAATGTAGCATTTCCTGCAGCAACAGCATCTACATTTGCTGCACCATGGTTAGATTGTTTCTTAATTAAAATGTTTGTTGGAGTAATGGCAATATCTGTTCCACCTCCTGATACAGTAAACTCACCACCCGCTGTTCCAATAATGAGTGTTCTTGTTGCCGTCATAAAACGTACAGCATTAACTTGGTTAGATGCGATTGTATAAATGATAGCATCATCATCTGCTACTGTTCCATGATAGTTATCATCCATGTTTTCATAATCACCTGATTTAGAAAAGAATATGGTTTGAGGTTGAGATTTTGTTCCAGCAAATACTAATCGTTGTTCAAAGAAGGTTACACAAGAAGGATGACCTGTAGTATCTGAAAATGAACCTAATGCAAAATCAGTAGATGCATTACCAGAAGATGGAGCAACAATACAAGTTGCTACAGCAACAGTTGTAGAGGTTATTGAAGTAATTTTATAATGACCTTCTTTAAAATGTACGAGTCTACCAACATCTGTAGATAACCAACCTTGATCATTGTTAACACCTGTTGTGGAAGATAAAGTTAAGTTACCAGAACTACCAACTGATGTATGACCAGCAGCTAATGTTGTTGTAGAAATATTATGATCCATGAATGGACCATTTTGAAAATCAACTTCAGTGAGTGTCCAAGATGTATGACCTGTTCTTGATAACTTTCTTACCGCATGATTAGGATGACAGATATACATCACATCTGCACTTTGTGCATACTTCAATTCAAAAAGTTCTGCTTCTAAATAAGGTGAACTAATTTCATAAGCAGATCCACCTGATAAGATCTGACCATCATCCTTATAAAATCTAATGTATTGATTTCCAAACTCTAACATATAGGTTTGTGTGGTTGAGAACTCAAAAGGAATGAGTCTTGTTGATTTAGAACTATCTTTAACTTCTGATACAAACTGTGTTCCTGATCTTCTTGCTGCTGATCCATGAGGATAGATCACAAAGTTTTCTAACGTCTTACAAGCTGAAGTATATTTTGCTAGATCATTACGACCATCTAATCTTGGTGAAAATTCTCCACCTGTGAAGTTGGTTAATTGTGCGGCAACTCTAGCCATGTTTAATACCTTGAGTTAATGAATGTATCTGAAAGAGTAACATCAGCCATCCCTTTAGAAGGGTCTGTATTTTGTCCTTCAGTTGCATCTACAAATCTTGCTTCTCTTAATTTATCTTTTAATAGATTATACATATTTGCAGTCAGTGGATTTGATGATGTTACGGCATAAGCAATGTCAGCAGCTAAAGCTGCAGATAAGGTTTCTCTTAAGAGTTCATCGTATTCATTTGGATCTTCAATCCTTGCAACATATAAAATCTTACAAGAACCTACATCTGTTAAAATCTTTCTACCTTCTACTTTATGATCTGCATCATAATCTAGGATGGTGAGAAGTCGTAAACAATCTGATGGGAGAGTATATTGTTTGGAAAATCCCCATGCTGGTGTTTCTGTATCTGCTGCAAGTTGAACTCGTTTTTGTAAACAATTCCAAGGGTGAGATCTGAATATTGAATCTCGTACTTGAGTGTATCGTGCATTACATAATCTTGCATTTTTAGAATCTTCAGTCAATGAAAGAATAGTGGATGCACCCAGTTGGTTTAAAGCTCCGTTACAAATATCTACTACTGATGCCATGTTATTCCTTTATAATATATTTTCTTCTTAACTTCCTTGGATGTGTAAGTTGTTGCCATATTTCATCCTCAGTTCGTTCAGCTTTTAAATCAAAGCCATGATGTGCTGAAGATGTATGTTGAAACCTATCAACCAACACATAACGATATATATAACTTCCTTTCTTGAAATGTAAAATAGTTTCTAAATCTTTTATAGTTTTCATAAGAATGTGGGGGGATTGCTCCCCCCACGAACATAGAAGTTATTATGCTGCTTCGTATGCTTGGATTTTAACTACTTTCTCTTCTTCCATTCTAGTAGCACCAATCGCCATAGAGTAGTAGACTTGAGTAGCATATCCTTTGTCAGCTCTTTCATCAATTCTAGCTGTTACATCTTTTCCTAGAGCTAATGTAATACCATCGCTTACGAAAGCAAAACAATCTCTAATTTGAGTAGCTACAGCTAATCTGTTAGATACAATAAAATTGAATCCTAAGAATGAATTAACATCCCCAGAAGCTAATGCTTTAACAGTGTTGAAGTCGCTTGAAGTTACTTCAGTAGTTCCTAATAAATCAGTGATTTGTTTAGGAGATACTACGATGAATCTAGGTAGTGATGGATCAACATCAGCTAAGTCTAAGATTTCTTTTGCTTCTCTTAGTTTCGCAATGTTCATTCCAGTTGTACCAGCTTCAGCGATAATTTGACCTGCAGGTAAAGCAGTTGTTGTACCACCAGCAACACCTGTTGAAGCGTCACCTGTAGCAGCAGTAATGATAACATCATCCATTGCTCTTCCCATAGCAAAAGCAGCAGCCATTGCATAAGAAGAAGTTGGATCTACTAACATTCTTACTTTATCTAGGTCGTCAATTAAATCAGCAAATTCGTAATCCGCAAGAGTTACTCTTCTTCTTGAGTGAGGAGTATCAGCTTGTGGAGTGTCCGAATGTCTGCTTGATCTAACTGTTGCAGTTACTGAACCCACTTGGTCAAAAAATGCGTTCTTCCCTACAACAGATTCTACTCTTACTTTGTCTCGTAAAAGCGAACCTTTTTGTTGTGATAACATTTGTATGTTTGAACTATATTGTTCTACAAATGCTGTAGTTATTTGTGTAGACATATTTGTCTCTCCATTTGTTAAGTTAGATGTTAATCACCCACATGGTGTTTAACAAAAATAAACAGAGAGGTTCTCCATCAGAATTGATAGGCATCTCTTGCATTTAAAGTCTGTTAGACCAGAGTCTATTCCTTCTTGTCAGAAAGGTTCGTATTACGAATTGTCTTTCGTTTCTTAGGAGAGCTTTCACTCTCCATAGAAATCCAATTATAATATTTGTCACAAGTTGGCAAGGGATTGGATTTAATATTTTCAGATCCACATTCCAATACCATTCTTAAGACTTCTAACTTTAATTCTTTACTGTCCATTAGATTTTAATGTTCTTAAAGTTAAAACTTGCTGTACCATTTTGTCATGGTCAGGATGACCTGAGTTCCAGAAAGGTCCTTTCAAGTCCTCAGTAATCGCTTTGATCTCAGCATCATAATCTCTAATAGAAGCATTGTTATCTGTTCCTGTTCCAACAAATTTATCTTCAGATAAAAGATTAGCAATATTAGCGAAGCCTTTAATGAAATCTGGATGATCTCCAAGTCTTGTTCCATCTTTAAGTTGCATATCTAATATTTCAGGATTCATATTTGATTTTGCAACTGATGCAGCTCTTTTAATTTTTGCATCATAGTTACCACCCCACTCTTGTCTTAACTGTTGTTCAGCATTTGCTTGTGCGGTTTCTGTATCTATCTTTGATTGCTGTAACGATTGTTCAGAGTTCTGTTTATAGAAATCTAAAATCGCTTGTGCTTGTTTTTCATTTAAACCTGTTTTGTGTGCCACTTCTGAAAACGCTTTCACAGCACCTTCATCAATAGGAGCAACTTCAGATTTAAAATCTAATTTGTATTTATCAGGAGATTCAGGTCGTCCTAATTTAGAATACACTTCTTCCCAATGTTCTTCTGTAGAATTATTGGTAGGTACAGTCATCTTATCTGAACCAATCATTTTGGTTGCATTGATATAAGATTTTGCCAAAGCATCTATTTCTGTAAACTTAGAAATGTTTGGATCATTTCTATACTCTTCAGAAATAATATCTTTCCAAGATTTAGATGTTTGAACTGTACTGTTTGTTGTTGATGAAACTAAACTATCTTGATTAGTTTCTGTTGTTGTCTCTGTAGATGATGCGGGTTGTGTTGTCGTCTCTACAGGCGGAGTATTACTCTCCGTTATCTGCTCGTTTGACATTTTTATTTTCCTCTTGCAGCATTGATTTAATAAATAGAAGAACGCTGCGTTGTCCTTCCATATATGCACTCTCATGGCTATCGCCTTTAACATTAGTCGTAGACATGAAGTGACATC
>CAACVD010001205.1_pt1 | contig 12389 bp, 15 predicted proteins | sample 2381771 | NCBI WGS metagenome assembly CAACVD01 (sample SAMEA5211965, study PRJEB30684) | marine metagenome | biome: Marine; feature: Epipelagic; material: Water | collected 2015-10-15 | depth 15 m | reverse complement strand
ATGGTGTGCGTGGCGGAAACGCAACTGTACACTTTCCTATATGGCACCAAGAGATCGAAGACATACTTGTACTGAAAAATAATAAAGGCACAGAAGATTCTCGTGTGCGAAGAATGGACTACTCAATACAAATTAGTAAATTATTCTATGAAAGATTTATTAATGAAGAAGAAATAACTTTATTCTCACCGCACAACGTACCTGGACTTTATGATGCATTTGGAACAGACGGCTTTGATAAACTTTACTTAAAATACGAAAAAGATAAAAACATACCAAGGAGAACTATTTCTGCTCAAGAACTTTTCTTTGATCTTTTAAAAGAAAGAGCAGAGACAGGACGTATCTATATAATGAATATAGATCACACAAACACACATAGTTCTTTCAAAGATAAAGTTTCAATGAGTAATCTGTGTCAAGAGATTACTTTGCCAACAAAACCTATTCAACACATTGACGACCCGGAGGGTGAAATAGCACTTTGTATTCTTTCCGCCGTTAATGTTGGTACACTTTCAAACTTAGAAGAATTAGAAAATTTATGTGACCTATCTGTGAGGGCATTAGATGAAATAATAGACTATCAAGATTATCCTGTTAAAGCCGCAGAAATTTCTACAAAAGCAAGAAGAAGTTTGGGCATAGGTTATATTGGACTTGCACATTATCTAGCAAAATTAGGACTCGGTTATGAAGATCCAAAGGCCTGGGACGCAGTTGATAGATTATCAGAAGCATTCCAATTTAATTTATTACAAGCAAGTAACAAGTTGGCCGAAGAAAAAGGCAAGTGTGAATACTTTGATAGAACAAAATACGCAGATGGCTTACTTCCCATCGATCACTACAAAAAAGACTTTGATAAAGTTGTTGCACACAAACAAAGATATGCTTGGGAACGTTTGAGGAAAGATATTGAAAAACACGGACTTAGACATTCTACCTTGTCTGCACAAATGCCATCTGAAAGTTCTTCCGTTGTTAGTAACGAAACAAACGGCATTGAACCACCAAGAGCATTGCTATCAATTAAGAAAAGTAAAAAAGGACCACTTAAACAAATAGTTCCAGGGTTTCCTAAACTTAAAAATTCATACACTTTATTATGGGAAATGAAATCTAACGAAGGTTACATAAACATTGTAGCCGCTATGCAAAAGTATTTTGATCAAGCAATATCAGGTAACTGGTCATACAACCCTTTACAGTTCGAGGACAACGAAGTTCCTTTAAGTGTAATGGCAAAAGATATGCTTACTGCATATAAATACGGATGGAAAACCTCATATTATCAAAACACCTATGACTTCAAAGGTGAGGACGAAGACGTCCAACCAGCAGGTGTCGGTGACTCCAAAGACTACGAGGGCGAAGAGATTGAGTTGGCTCAAACCAATAAAGTCAATGGTCATGCTGTGGTAAATGGATACGCCAATGGTGCTAGTGAGGAGAAAATTTTAAACGACGATGAAAATTGTGAGGCTTGTACAATATAATGGGAAAAACTGTTTTTAATAGAAAAGATATTGACTTTACTAAACAACCTATGTTCTTTGGCGAAGACGGTGGTGTGCAAAGGTATGATGTGTTTAAGTATCCACAGTTTGATAAACTAAACCAAACCATGCTTGGCTACTTCTGGAGACCAGAAGAAGTATCATTGCAAAAAGATCGGGCAGACTATCAGACGTTTAGACCAGAACAGAAACATATATTCACATCTAACTTGAAATATCAAACCTTATTGGACAGTGTGCAAGGTAGAGGACCAAGTCTAATGTTCTTACCTTATGTTTCAAATCCAGAATTAGAAGGATGCATAGTGACTTGGGATTTCTTTGAAGCACTTCATTCAAGAAGTTACACACATATAATGAAAAATGTTTATCCAGATCCAACAGAAGTGTTTGATACCATTGTTAATGATAAAGAAATTTTGAAAAGAGCAAAATCTGTTACAGAAAATTATGATAAGTTTGGTAAAATGGCAGAAGAATACTTTGTCAAAGGTAAAGGTGACATAATTGATCTTAAAAGATCGTTGTACCTAGCAATGGTCACAGTCAATTTGCTTGAAGGTCTGAGATTCTATGTATCATTTGCTTGTACTTTTGCATTTGGCGAACTTAAACTAATGGAAGGTTCTGCAAAAATACTTTCATTGATTGCTAGAGATGAAGCAACGCACTTAAACTTATCTACACACGTTATAAAGGCATGGCAAAAAGGCGATGATGCTGAAATGACTAAAGCCATGAAGGGCACCGAAAAGTTAGTGTTACAGATGTTCAAAGACTGTGTTGAAGAAGAGAAAGCCTGGGCAAAACATTTATTCAAAGAAGGGTCTGTTATTGGTTTGAATGAAAGATTGTTAGGTCAATATGTAGAATTTATTGCAAACAAAAGAATGAAAGCAATCGGCCTTGATCCTTTATATGATATATCAGCGTCAGCAAATCCACTCCCATGGACCACGCATTGGTTAAGTTCTAAAGGTATGCAGGTTGCACCGCAAGAGACTGAAGTTGAAAGTTACATTGTAGGTGGAATCAAGCAAGACGTCAAAAAGGACGCATTTAAAAAGTTCTCACTTTAATATTACCAGTTTTATACAACTATAAATAATCATGTTATGCCAGCATTAGCAAGATTAGGAGACCCAGACGTTACACACTGTTCAGGAATGACCAGAGCAGGACACGTGAAGACTGTATTTGCTAACGGCATTCCCCTTTCATGTGAAGGGCATAAAAACACAGTACACAAAGGACCAGTTTGTGCACCGCATACTGACGTTATTAAAAAAGGATCACCAAATGTGTATGCAGAAGGCATACCTGTAGGAAGAGTAGGAGATCCAACGTGTACATCGGTAGCGAAAGGATCACCAAATGTCTATGCAAACGGAAACTAATTTCTGTCTTAATTGTGGGAACAAAGAGCACGAAGGTCTTTTAAAAAGAACGGAAATAGATTATGATGGTAGAGAGTATGAAATTATTGTTTGTTATCACAGCAGAACCAATGAACGAAAAGATACATACAAACCTCACTATTGGATGTAACAAATGACTGTTAAAAAAGGCTTAAATTCTATTACAGGAACCTCACCTAGTTTTTCAAATAATCAAGTTTCAAATGTGATTAATGTTTGTAAGTTAGGTTTCGCCAATGCAAGTTTTTTATTGGCAGAAGTAATTGATACTAACAACGTATTAACAACATCACAAAAAACAGACCTCAAGGCAACAATTAATAATGTTCCATTTGCCAATATAGGTAGACTTTTACAGGACTTAGATCAACACACAGAAAAATTATTAGACGGCACATTAGGAGAAGAAACGGTTGCCGGTAGCGGAGAAAGAGGAGATTTTCTAGAACATATGCAACTTGTTGATAGCATTGAAAGTCAAGTAAAAAATTTAAGAGGAGTCACTGCATCGTCACTTGGCAAGGGTGTAGATGATCATTATGGAACATTAAGAATTAGTGTGATAGATTCTAGTATGCAATCATTGAGCACTAATATTGCAAATATCGTTGATAAAAGTTTAGCACAAGAAACAAATTATGTGACCTCGTGTAATAACCTAAGGACTTTTATAAACACATTGGTCTCAGATAGTACAGACTTCCAAACTTCTTTAGACAACAAAGCAACTGATGTGGCCACCAAAGCAACTGCCTTTGATGGAGCCATTACTGCCGAGCCAACTTTAAGTTTTAAAAATGCAATAAACACAGCAAGAGAGTTTGTACAACAGCAGATAGAAAAAGAACAAAACAACCTAGCAACTCTAAGAACATATTCAAAGAGTCTTGTTGAAACTCAAAGTTATATAGGTCTTGCTCAAAACTCTTTGTTAAATGATCTAATTGCAAAAAGTTCAGATAGTCCAGACTGGCAAGATTATTTTGAGAATTATGAGACCAGGAAAAAGCAATTTGATCCAGTATTAGTGTCTGCGTCTGATAGTAGTGATGCAGGTGTGGTAGCACAAAAATTAAAATTAAAAGGTTTGCCCGACGTTACAAATTATCTAGATCTTAAACGTGTTTCAGATAAAGCAAAAAAAGATGTGAGACTATCGGGTGTAAAGTTTGATGATAAAAGTGTTGAAGATATTATAACTTTAAGTTGCACTTCACTAGGCATTCAAACGACTGGAATGACTGTTTATGATTTGAGTAGTAAATTGTTAGATAATATGAACAATAACGATATTGAAATTATAAAAGAGGATTTGAAGTCCAGCAAAGACGTCAACACAGTTTCTTAATTATTTAATTTGTACAGTACCGCCAACCTCTTCCAAGGCCTTTTTAATTTTATCTGCCTCGTCTTTGTCAACACCGGTCTTCACTTCTTTTGGCAAGTCTTCTACAAATTTCTTGGCTTCTAATAAGCCTAAGTCTGTAAATTCTCGTACTTTCTTTAGCACAGGTATTTTAGAATTTTCAGCAAAACCTGTAAGAATTACATTCATTTCTGTTTTTGCTTCTTCAGTGGTATTGGCTACTGGCGCCGCCGCAGTTTGCAGACTGCTTACATCTACTCCCCATGCTTCTTCTAATTTTTTGGCAAGTTCTCCCGCTTCAACTACTGTTAGTTGTCCTAGGTCTTTAATTAAATCGTCAATCTTTCCCATATTTTTTGCTCTGTTTGTAACCTAAATAGTTATGACTAGGTTCATAGTCCCATTTTTTTCCGTGATGTCCTCTGATATCAGCATACCACATTCTGATCTTTACTATAAACTTCCTCACTAACCTCGATCTTATTGACACCTTTTTACTATCTTCCTAATTTCTTCTTTCTACCCAATGGTACTTTTTGCATTCTAGCAATCTTTTGCCCTTTACGATTAGTGTACTCAACACTAATCTCGGTTGTTCCTTTTGGTAAAGATCCTTGAATGCTTTTAATTATCTTCTTGTAAGATAATCCCTCCTTGATTTCGGAAAATTCCTTCAGGTCGGTGACTTTGATTGATAATTTTCTTCTTGATTTTATATTTTCTGTCTGCATTCTATATACTAGACTATGATTGACATTTTGTCAAGTATATGTTTAAATACATTGTAGGCGTTGAAGTGATGAGATAGATTTGACGGACCTGGGGGCAGTACCCAGCACCTCCACCAAAACTAGGCTAGGTGGCTTATGTAATCCCTTCCGGGGGTGAATTAGGATCGACGTATTTTGAATGCATCATGGAGTTTATCAGTAAGATCTCTGTAAAAGGTCAATTTTATAAATGCTAATAGAAAAGCATTAGGATTTGCCGACTTAACAGTTGGTATGTCCAAAATGAGATTAGCGGCCTAGTCCACTAATTTCGGGGTTGGCAACTTACCTGGCAACAGAAAAGTTGCTTAATTAATTTCCAATAACACTCCATATATCCAATGTAGTGTCGTATTATTTGCATTTCACACCACCTAAATAATAGACAACATTGGGAGGCTATATGGCTTCAAAAAAAGAAAGATTGGTTTGGTCCAAATTAAAAAAGAAGTCTCCGAAAGTTCCGGACATCACTTGTCCTGCGATTGACGAAGTTATCCAGAGGATAGAAGATATAGAATCGGGCAAAAGAAAACTGTCCAACAGAGCACTACACGTCATAATAAAAAAGTTAGAAAAGTTGAGAACCGCAAACGAAAAATTACGTGATAGTGGATACTACTGGCACCATGTTGCAAAAGATCTAGTAAAAGATTTTTATAGTAAGCCTAAACTAGGCAAATTCAAATTCTGGAAATAATATACGGTCATATAAATAGATTATATGGCAAAACTAGGTGACCCTACAGACTTCAGTTACAGGATACATAAGGTATTGAAAATAATCGACGGTGATACCATCGATGTCATCTTGGATCTAGGATTTGATATTCTACATAAGAGCAGAGTGAGACTGTTTGGAATTGACACTCCAGAATCAAGAACACGTGACAAGGAAGAAAAACAACGTGGATTGATCAGTAAAAAGTATCTAACAGAAGCAATAAAAAAAGGTAATAAATTAACAATCAAAACGCATAAAGGCTCCGAGACTGGTAAGTTTGGCAGGATACTTGGAGAAGTATTTGTAGATGGTAAAAATATTAATTTACAAATGACCAAGGATGGATATGCGGTGGCCTACTACGGTCAAAATAAAAATTTAATCGAGGCCGAGCATCTAAAGAATAAGAAGAAACTGATTGCAAAAGGCATACTCAAGTAATTAATCATTGACATTTTTTGTTTTTGTGCTATAATACACTTGTATTTTTGATATTATTCTATTGTAGAATCCAATCAATGATGCAAAATGTTAATTCAATAGGAGAAAGACATGAGTAAAGTTAAAATGCTTCTTGACGTAGTCAATGACGTAAAAAAAGAAGCACCAGAAGACGTGCCAAACTGGTCCAAAAGGTACGCAGAAGCAAAACAAAATTTAAAAAACCAATTAGAAAAAGGTAGACAACTTCCGTTAGGAACTGAAGCACACCCATTACAAGACTTTGCATTTAACTATTCTGTGCAACGTGATGTAAGAGCAGGACACGTGATGAACATAATGAAAAAGTTTGATCCAAGAGTGTGTTGTCCTGTATCAGCCGTGAGAAGATCAGATAGTAAAACTTTGTACATATTCGACGGACAACACAGAGCAGTATCACTTGCATTACTAGGGTATGACAAGATACCTGTTACAATAGTTGAAACAGATGAACCGGCCTTTGATGCAGAAGCATTTGAAATAGTAAACGATTCAGGTATATTAAGAGCAGGCACAGAAGAAATACACAGATGTTTGTTGCATAGATACAAGATGGGTGAAACAGAAACTGAAAGGGTAGTGACTGCCCATAAGGTGCAAGAAATATTTGACAAGTGTGAAATTGATCTCGAACCAAAACGTGTGAGAAAGAGTCCAGGAAAGTGTGGACCTAACAAACACTACTTCTCACATTTTGATTACGCATACAAAGGTTTTAAGATGGCAGGTGAATATGGTCTGCTTGACGCATTACAATCAATAAAAAATACCTATGGTGATGAAGATGGTGGAGAGATCAATCAAGGACTTTTCATAGGATTGATGAAACAATATCAAATGGGTGCAGAGGCAAAAAGATTGAAGAGACTGCCTGTTGATTGGATGATAAAAATGTTAGAAGCATTGAAGAAAGGTTGCGGTGCTTCTGGTGTGCTGATTCATAGTGCTACAAAGAAACAATGGCAACACGCAAACGGTGTTGGTTGGGACGCACCAGTGGCAATGGCTCATTTACTTCGAGAGGTTTACCTAATAGAAGACGGAACCTATGAGCCAAGTTATATGCCTAATGTTACACTTAAATTGGAAGAAGGAGATATTGCTCCAGACTCAGAAGCACAAACGGCCTTTAACAAGTATGTCAAATAAAGACAAAATAGATCAAATCCTTTTACTATCTGAAGAGGTTAGGAAAGATACAGGTCAGAGTCCACTATACAATTATGGATACAGAGAAATCATGCATAGAGAAGTGTTACAAAAGATATTCCCTTCACTACAAAGATCATTGGGAAGTCATGGATCTGATGCAAACACAGATGACATTGATTTTATAGAATTTAAAAGTGGCTTTTGGACAAAAAAAACTGATCCTACAATAAGTGATTGGAAACCAATCATGTTTGATATGAGTAAGAAAAAAGATCAAAAAAAAATTTACAACTATCAAGCATTAGGTTGCGGTCTATGGAGACGAGTTGGGGCCATACCAGTTGCTAATTTTTGGATAGGACCAGATCACATTAAAAAACTACATCCTTTGTTTGATAGAGTAATAGAGGAATATGACAAAAGAGAAACAGGAAGACAAGAAAATACTTTTACTCTACAACAGATATTAGAATACATTGAAGAAAAAGATATAATTTGGTTTAGATACGGAGAACAAGTCCTTGAATTTTAAATTGTTAGAAGATACTGCGTTGGCTGATATAAGTTTCAAAACAAAGTCACGTCCAGACGTAAAAGAAATATCACAATATATTGATAGATTAAAAAGTGATCTATTCGATCCTAAATGGTCTGACAATATTAAAAAGCAAATTAAATCATCGTTGGTTTTATACATTAGGATGATGCAAAAGCAATTAGCACCAAATGGTGCCCATTACAGAGCAAGTGATATTAACAAACAACATTTAGAACACGTAATACCGCAGAATAAAATTATTAATGCTTACCTGCATGATAAATTACCAGTGAATCTAGTATTGCAAATGCCTTTATGTTTAATTGACGATGCTGATAAGCATATTTTAGAGGGCGATTGGCAAACAGGTGCAACGTGGCAGTACCCTTTCAAACGTTATGCACTAGCAGGATACAAAAGAACAATAAAAGATGCTAGAGGTAATGCTATTGACTTTGAATCCTACACACTACACGATCACTTTAAAATGATAGGTGTTAAATTAGATAATTAATAGTATGCCGATACAAAACAAAAAAGATGAACAAATTGTAAAAGAACGTTTTGATTCAGACTACAAAGCAGGCTTCACGACAAATGTGGAATCAAATACTTTGCCTCCTGGACTGAATGAAGATGTTGTGGCAAAAATTTCAAAAATGAAGAATGAGCCTGATTGGCTTTTACAATATAGATTAAAAGCATACAGAAGATGGAAAGTTCTTAAACAACCGGATTGGAGTACTTTAGAAATTGATCCGATTGACTATCAATCTATCTCATATTATAGTGCCCCAAAGCCTAAACTTAAATCCATGGACGAAGTTGATCCTGAAGTACTTAAAACATTTGATAAACTTGGGATACCCACACAAGAGAGAGCGGCATTGGCCGGAGTGGCCGTTGATGCAGTCTTCGACTCTGTATCAGTTGCAACAACTTACAAAGAAGAATTAGGTAAGTTAGGAATCATATTTTGTTCGTTCTCAGATGCGGTCAAGGACCATCCTGAATTAGTTAAGAAATATCTAGGTTCCGTGATTCCATTATCGGACAATTACTTTGCAACATTAAATTCTGCCGTTTTCACAGATGGATCATTTGTTTATATTCCTAAGGGAGTAAGGTGTCCTATGGAACTTTCTACATATTTTAGAATAAATGCTACGAACACAGGACAATTTGAAAGGACTTTGATTGTAGCAGAAGAAGGAAGTTATGTCAGTTACCTAGAAGGTTGCACTGCACCGATGAGAGATGAAAATCAATTACACGCGGCCAATGTTGAATTGGTTGCAATGGACAATGCAGAGATAAAATATTCAACAATACAAAATTGGTATCCGGGCGATCCTGTAACAGGAAAAGGCGGCATCTATAATTTTGTTACTAAAAGAGGTTTGTGTAAAGGCTACAAATCAAAAATAACTTGGACACAATTTGAAACTGGCAGTAGATTAACATGGAAGTATCCAAGTTGTATATTAAAAGGAGACAATTCTATTGGAGAATTTTATTCTGTTGCATTGACCAACGGTAAACAACAAGCGGATACCGGAACAAAAATGATACATCTAGGCAAGAACACAAAGTCAACTATCATATCAAAAGGTATATCAGCAGGAAAATCAAAAAACACATACAGAGGTTTGGTAAACATCATGCCAAAGGCCTCAGGTGCAGTAAATCACACTGCTTGTGATTCGCTCATGATGGGAAGTGGTTGCGGAGCAATAACTGTTCCATATATAGAAAATAAAAATAAATCTAGCAGTATTAATCACGAAGCAACAACATCAAAAGTAAGTGACGAACAATTATTCTATTGTAAACAAAGAGGACTAAATGAAAATGATGCGACCAATATGATTGTATCAGGTTTTTGCAAAGAAGTATTCCAAAAACTGCCAATGGAATTTGCAATGGAAGCCAATAAATTGTTAGAGGTGTCCATGGAAGGCTCAGTAGGCTAATGGCAAGAGACTTGTTCGAAGATAAAGACAAATTAAAAGACAGTCATCCTAAAACAGATGATACAATACCTTCACCCTGCATTAGTGTATGTATGTACGACGATACAGAAAGTTTTTGTATTGGTTGTTATAGAACACCAAAAGAACTACAGGATTGGTGGGTAATGACCAAAGAAGAAAAATTAAAAACCTTAAACGAGATCGAGGAAAGAAAAAAAGGTTAATCCTTTGGTTTGTTAAACAAATGGCCTCGCCATTTAAAACTATATTGATAACTCCAGCCATCGTCGTAATTAAATTGACTTAGACCACCATTGTCATGACTGAAGTTCATGATTAGCGAATCAGGATCCCATATATCTGTATACCAATTATAATTAAATTTGTTAGATTCCCAATGAAGTTCTTTAAAATCTTTCACTTTCAATTGTTCCGGTACCGGTAAGTTTATTTGCGGAACATACTGCTTGATTATTTCTTCAACGCCGTACTCAACTTTTGGCTCATCAGCCGCGGCGATATTAGAAGTTAGAAATAGTAACCCAGAGATTGCACTTATAAGTTGCTTTCTCATATTCTTCCTTTACTAAAATATATAGTGTTTTGCCTAAAAGTCAATATAAAAAGTGGTTGTTTTTGGTTGACAGAAAGTTGATCTGTGCTAAAATGTAACAATAGAAGACATAAATGTAAATGTCTATAAACTAATCTCGTCGGATTTCGTCATATTCGGCGAGGTTGACTTTTTGCAGTAAAACGTTAAAATGTGAGTGTTATGCATAAGATTATACAAGAGTTAGAAACAGACAAAAGAAGCAATTATTCGTAGAGAGAGCGATGCTGACAACATAGAATTCTTCAATGGTGTTGGTATGGCCTTAGATGGTTTTCGAACCTTTGGACTCAAGCAAGTTCCGAAAGCCACAAAAGATGGGCCAGGATTAAGTTGGGAACGATTTGCCTACGTGGTAGACAAATTAGAAAAAAGAGAACTTACTGGTAATGATATGAGAAAGACCGTTGATCATTTGTGTGAGACTGCTAAAGTTGAACAGTGGAACGACTGGTATCGTAGGATATTGATCAAGGATCTAAGATGTGGTGTCACTCATAAAACAATTAACAAGCATAGCAAAATTAAAGTGCCTGTGTTTGAATGTATGTTGGCCGACGACAGCAAGAAACACGAGAAGAAGATGACCGGCGAAGTATTAGTTGAACCAAAACTTGACGGTGTGAGAGTTGTTGTCATCTGTGACGTTGACAAGGATGAAGTAAAGTTGTTTTCGAGAAACGGCAAGGAACTTTCAAACTTTCCTAAGATATTACAACAATTTGATGAGATGCTAGATCAAATGCCAGAGTCAATGGTGTTCGATGGTGAAGTAATGAGTGATGACTTCCAGACATTGATGAGAGAGATACACAGAAAGGGAGGAGCCAAGACTGACGACGCTATATTGAATGTGTTTGACTGTCTACCTTTGGAGGATTTTAAAGAAGGTGCTTGTTCTACCACACTGATAGATAGGAAAAAGATATTAGACAACTATCAGTTTGGATCAAATATTAGACTTGTAGAAAATGTCAAAATTAATCTAAGTGAGGAAGATGGACAAAAGCAATTCGCCGACTACAACAAACTTTGTATTGATAAAGGATATGAAGGCATTATGGTTAAGCCTGTCAATGGCATATATGAATGTAAGAGATCTAGTCTTTGGCTAAAGGTGAAACCATTTATAGAAGTTTCACTTACTGTGAAAGATGTAGAAGAAGGTACAGGACGTAATGTAGGTAAACTAGGTGCTCTTATAGTAGAAGGTAAAGATGACGGCAAGTTTATAAAGACCAACGTTGGATCTGGATTGACAGACACAGACAGGGAAACATTTTGGAAGGCAAAAGACAAGTTGATAGGACAGATTGTAGAAGTTAGGGCAGATCAAATCACACAGAATCAAGACAGCAAAGACGAATGGAGCCTAAGGTTTCCTAGATTCTTACGATTCAGAGGTTTTGAGATAGGAGAGAAACTGTAATGAAAAAGTTTAAAGATAGAGTCAATGACTTTTTTAAATGGGTCAAAGGCACTGAACTTGTCGAACTTGACAATATAGACGTATCTGAAGATCCTGTGAGACCTGAACTTACTTTAGGATTTAGAATTACAAACGGTAGAAAGATTTTTGGTTTGAAATATGAAAATGAAATAGAGGCCATTGTGTGCGTGGCATTTTGTCCTGAGGTACCTTACACTGTCAGAGAATTAGATTATATGTCTAGAGTAAAAGACGGAAAGATTGGTGTAGCCTATACAGTTTGGTCTAGAAAAAGAGGTGCCGGTAGAGAAATAATTAACAAGTTGGGTGAATGGGCGAAGACAAATAAAGTTGAAAGACTGGTTACCCTGTCACCACTAACACCCATGGCGACCCATTTCCA
>CAACVD010001204.1_pt1 | contig 12402 bp, 13 predicted proteins | sample 2381771 | NCBI WGS metagenome assembly CAACVD01 (sample SAMEA5211965, study PRJEB30684) | marine metagenome | biome: Marine; feature: Epipelagic; material: Water | collected 2015-10-15 | depth 15 m | reverse complement strand
CTGCTAATCTTGAAACACGTATTGCTTCAGTATCGGCTACGTTTGCATCTACCTCAGCTACATTAGAAACCAGGATTGCAGCAGTGTCTTCTACAATGGCTACAAGCATTGGCAATCAAATGCCTAAAGCAGGTGGAACATTTACAGGTCCAGTAGTATTTAATGCTGATGGCTTTACTGTTAATAGTGATGCGTCAGCAGTATTTAACGGTCCTATAAGAATGAACTCCAGTATTAGATTGGGTAATGGTAGTACTGATGTAATAACCGGCTCTGGCCGTTGGGGAACGAGTCTTATTCCTAATAGCACCACCGGAAGAGACTTAGGTAATGATAGCCTTAGATGGGACACTGCATTTATTAATACTTTTAGAGGTGGTATTGATTCATTCCTTACATCTGTTGGAGATATTAACGCTGGCGATAATAGCTCGAAGCCAGTAAACTCAAGCTGGGTGCAGGATAGGCTAGCCACAAAAGCAAGCGTAGGAACTTCTGCTACATTAGAAACACGCATCAATGCAGTGTCAGTCCTTGCAGAAACAAAAGCAAGCGCAACAACATCGGCTACATTAGAAACACGAATAGCAAGTGTATCATCTACATTTGCTACAACCTCTGCAACCCTGGCTACTTCTATTGCGACTGCAGCCGCTGCTGCCGTGGCTTTTGCCATTGCATTGGGCTAACTTTTAGGGTATAATATTGACATGGCTAACTCTTTTAAATTATCTACCGCATCCTCTGTAGGCACAGCTGAAGTGTCTGTGTACGAATGTCCAGCAGCTACCTCAACTACAATTATTGGGTTGACTATTGCTAACATTATTAACTCACAGATTGCTGTCGATGTTAAAATTAATGATGGTGGGGCATCTAAGATTCATTTAGTTAAGAATGCTCCCGTGCCTGCAGGTGGTTCGTTAGTAGTTGTAGGGGGCGACCAAAAGGTTGTTCTTGAACCTACCGATGTTGTAATTGTTGAATCAGATACTGCTAGTAGTGCTGATGTGACAATGAGCTACCTGGAAATAACTTAATGAGCTATATTGGCAATAAGATAACAGGCTTTCTAGGCTCTGGTGCTTTAACTGTTACAACATCTAGTGTAACGGTTGAAGATGATAGTCTATTTAGTGCTGATGGAAATACTATAATTGGTAATGAGTCCAGCGATACATTAACGATTAAAGCAAACACGGTTGCCACTCCCAACAATTTAAACTTTGACAGCGGAACGCTTTTTCTTGATGCCTCAAATAATCGGGTCGGCATTGGCACGAGTTCGCCTGATAGCGGAACGCCCTTGCACGTTGCGGAAAGCAGTGCATCTTTAGGGGCTAATCCAACGGCAAGTGCATTTCTTGTGGAGCGTGCAGGAAACGTAGGTATGACGCTTGGCACTGCGAATACTGGAACGTGTTCTATTTTTATGGGTGACACAGATAGCCTAACAGCAGGCAGAGTTCAGTATGATAATAGCGATAATTCGTTAGAGTTTTGGGCTAATAGCTTAGAACGCATGCGCATCACCAGCGGCGGGAATGTGCTGGTGGGGACGACATCTTATAATAACGACAATGCTGGTATCGGACTTGGTTCATCAAACTTTTTCTATGCAACCCGCAGTGCTAACTTAGTTGGCAGTTTTAATCGACTAACCTCGGATGGTAATATTATTGACTTCCGCAAAGACGGCACAACTGTCGGTGTTATCGGAACACAAAACTGGGGCATCGGCACGAGTTCGCCTACGGGAAGCTACACCAAAACCCTTCATATCCACGGCTCTAGCAGTGGCGCATCATTGCATATAACAGACCCAACATCAGGCGCAACTGCAAGTGATGGTCTTGAAATATTTCAATATGGTAATGATGGTTATATCTGGGAAAGAGAAAACGGAACTTTAAGATTTGCGACTAACGCCACAGAACGCATGCGTATCGACAGCAGCGGGAATGTGCTTATAGGTAAGACTACTACTGCTTTTGGAACTCAAGGTATTCGTAACATATTCAATGGGCAGCTTCAAGCAACGGCAACAAGTAATGAGCCTCTTGGTTTAAATCGTCTTAGCTCCGATGGAGCGATTGCTGATTTTTATAAAGACAGCACTAGGGTCGGGACGATTTTTAGTAGTGGTGGTCAATATATAGGTTTTGGCAATTCTGCTACTGGCTTGTTATTTCTTGATGCGGCTGACGATATTCGCCCGTGGAATACAAACACAAACGCAGCAAGAGACAATGCTATTGATTTAGGCAACAGTGATGCTCGTTTCAAAGACCTCTATCTCGGCGGCGGCGTATATCTCGGCGGCACGGGTTCAGCGAACAAGCTGGACGATTATGAGGAAGGCACATTTGTTCCGACAGTTACCGCCACTTCTGGGTCAGTCACGATGACAGCTCTTGACGATGCAGCTTACACAAAAATTGGTCGGCAAGTTACGGTGCAAGGAAGGCTTGATGTTTCATCAGTTTCCAGCCCAACAGGAAATTTGACTATTGGCAATCTTCCCTTTGTGATTGCTAATCTTGTTGCTTTCTCTGGCCGAAGTGTTCAATACGGTTTCATAACAATTGGTTCTGGCGGAACGGGAAATCCTGTAGTTTGCGAATTTGTTGAAGGCACAAGTGAAGCAGTTTTGAGAACAGAAGCGTGGTCAGGCGCAGCAAGTATTTTGACTACAAATTCAAGAATTCAATTTTCTTGGACATATTTCACAACATAACCCGTCTGGAAGTCGGGTCGGACAGGTGGCAATTCCGCCACGATAAACACAAGGAAACAAAACAATGGCATTAACTAAAACAATTGAAGTAGACAAAATTGAAATCGTTGGCGAGTTTAAGGCCGTGCAGGTTCGCACCGCTACGGTCGTCAGCGAAGATGGCACGGAACTCTCACGAGGTTACCACCGTCATGTCATCCAAGCGGGTGACGATTACAGCAGCGAAGATGCAGAAGTTCAGGCCGTATGTGCGGCAGTTCATACCGATACTATTATCTCCGCTTATCAAACTCATATTAATAATCAGGAGAATATATAATGGCAACTTGGACTATCGCAAACTTAGAACGTAACACTGCCGATGGCGGCGTTACTGTAGCGCATTGGCGTGTAACTGAAACGGAAACAGTTGAGGAAGGCGATGATGCCGTAACCTATTCTGCTTCTTCTTATGGCACTGTCGGCTTTACGCCAGATGCAGATGCCGATGGCTTTATTGCTTTTGATAGCCTGACCGAAGCTGATGTGCTTGGCTGGGTATATGAAAGCGTAAACCAGGATGAAACAGAAGCTGCTCTGACTGCAGACATTGCTGGACAGAAAGCCCCTGTTACTACTGACGGAGTTCCGTGGTAACATTAGGAGAATAAATAAATGGCATACATAGGTAAATCACCTTTTGGAAATGCGGTTCGTACTAGATTTTTTTATACTGCCAGTGGCGGTGAAACAAGCTTGTCTGGAGCAGACAGCAACGGTAAGACCCTTTCGTTTACCGACGGGAACTATGTAGACGTTTATCTTAATGGCGTTCTTCTTATTACTGGCACAGATTATAATACCAGCACAGAGAATACTATTGCTGGTCTTTCAGCATTAACCGCTGGTGATAATGTAGAGATTGTTGTATACGAAACATTCTCTTTATTTAATAGTACCTTTAATGGAAACTTAATTGTTAATGAAGACCTGACTGTTGACACTAACACACTGCACGTTGACAGCACGAATAATCGGGTCGGCATCGGCACGGGTTCGCCTGATAGAGACTTGCATGTTTATAGCTCTGGCACTGATGCACGAATAAAAATTGAAGCGGCTGGTACAAACGGTGAAGCAACTCTTGAGTTATTTAACGATGCTAGTGCTTTTACCCTTCGTATAGATGATGATGACACTTTCCGCATTAGGGACACAGATGGCTCTGGTGAAAGAGATAGGCTTGTAATTGATGGGTCAGGCAATGTCGGCATTGGCACGAGTTCGCCAGAGGGAACTTTGCACATTGAAAACATAAGCAACAACTCTGTTATTATGGATGCTCCCGCAAACAGATTTAACTCTATTGGCTTCCAAACTGCTGGTGTAGATAAATGGTGGTTGGGTAGAGCCGACAGCGACCAGATTTCTGGAGACGCTTTTTTTATTGGCATTGATAATGGAAACGCAACCGATGCTGGTGGGCTTTCTAATAAGCTAGTTATTACTCAGTCGGGCAACGTCGGCATTGGCACGAGTTCGCCTAGTTCAGCCGCAGGATTTGATGCGAAGCTACAGCTTGAATCTGCTAATCCAATGCTTGTTTACAAAGAGACCGACCAATCTACTAAGTGGGAAGTCGGGGCGTGGGGCGGTAACTATGTAGTGTTTAATGGAAGCTCAGAACGCATGCGCATCAACAGCAGCGGGAACGTCGGCATTGGCACGACTTCGCCATCTGCACCATTGCACGTTGTTGGTAATTCTTACGTTCAAAGTGGTACTTTTTATGCTGATGCAATATCAGCTTATTCAGGCTCAAGTATAAGCATAAACGCTGGTAGTTCTCATTTAGCTGCAACAGTTAATGGCTCAGAACGCATGCGTATTGACAGCAGTGGGCGGGTCGGTATTGGCACGAGTTCTGTATTTAGCCCCCTACACTTGGGCAGCGGTGAATCAGCCCCCTCTACTTCAGGCAATATGGTTAGTAATGGCCTTACAATTAGTAATGGTGTCGGTGGTAGAGCAATTCAAATTGGTATTGATGAAACCGCTCAAGGAGCGTACATCCAGTCTGGTTATGTAAACAATTCAAATGTCGCTAATAATTTATCTTTTTACAGCGGCGCAAACCAAAGCATGACCATCAACAGCAGCGGCAACGTCGGCATTGGCACGAGTTCGCCAGATGCTAATAGTAAACTGCATATTAAAAAGACAGGTGCAGATGCAAAAATAACTATTGAAACAGATGAAAGTAATGATTGTTACATAAACTTTAGTGGGGCAACTTCAGAAGCATCTATTGGTTACGAACCAACATCTAACGCAATTGTTTTTGCTAATGCGGCTGATGGGCTAACATCTAATGAACGCATGCGTATCGACATCAGCGGGCAGTTAGGGCTGGGGACTTCTCCACCATCCGCTTATTGGGGAACTAATAACAACATAGGACTTTTCACACCCCTTGGATATTTAGGGTCAAACGGCAACTACGCTGTCTCGCTTTACTCAAACGGTTACAGGAATAGTTCTGGTGGTTTTACCTACTTAGGGATTAATGGAAACACCTCAACGGCTTCTGGAATTGATTTACAGCCAGACGCAAACATAATTTTCCGTGCTGGAACAGCATCTGCAACAGCACTGCCAGAACGCATGCGCATCACCAGCAGCGGCAACGTAGGCCTTGGGACGAGTTCGCCTTCCAAGAAGCTTCATGTTGTGGGCAGTTCTTTTTTCGATACTTATTCAAATTCTACGGGAAGTTGGGAAACCAGAAAAAGAACAAACTTATCATTAAGCTCTTTTGCTTCTGGAGCAAATCCAACATATGATTGGAATAGTTCTATATATTCATTTAAATTTTCAAATTACAATAACTGTTTAGCAATAACAGTAGGCGGTAGTGTAAATAATAGGCAAGCAAATATACAAGTAGGTCATAGCAGCGGTGACACTTACGCTCAATATTATGGTTCCCTTTATTTAAATAAACTTGGCGGAACTGTTTATGCTAATACCTCTTCTATTTCAGATGAAAGATACAAAACAAATATTGTAAATATAGAAGAAGCCTTAAATAAAATAAATTCTCTTAACGGTTATACTTTTTATAGAACTGATGTAAATACTGATTTACAGCAGGCAGGTGTTATAGCCCAACAAGTACAAGAGGTTTTACCTTGTGCTGTTGTCTATGATGAAGATGAAGATAAGTATGCTGTTTCTTACGACATGCTTTCAGCGTTATATATTGAAGCATTTAAAGAATTAAAAACTAAAGTTGAAAACCTGGAAGCACAGAACGCTGCTATCCTTCAGCGCCTAGAAACATTGGAGGCTAACTAATGAGTAAAGCAAGAGATATTGCAGACAGCAATCTTGACGACTTAACGGTTGATACTAATACGTTAGTCATCGATAGCACGAATAATCGTGTTGGCATCGGCACGACTTCGCCTGATAAAGCCCTTACAATCAGCGCATCAGATAGCCAAGTTCGTCTTTATGATGCAGATGGTACAAATCAATTTGCCTCATTTCAGTCTGATAACGGTACAGCAAAAATAACATCTCGCAACAACACTTCTCACGGCACTATTGCGTTTCAAAGATACAACGGAACAACTGTTGCCGAAAGCATGCGCATCGACAGCAGCGGCAACGTAGGCATTGGCACGACTTCGCCTGAACACGCCCTCAGTGTGTTCAAAGACTCGAATGGAAATCGAACAGAAATCGGCATTGACAACATTGACCAGCGTTTAGTTTTGGGTGCTTACTTTGAGTCTGGTGTTGCGCAATACTCAACAATTCAATCTACAAATAATGCTGAAAATTCTGCATTGTCATTAGTGTTGCAGCCAGACGGCGGCAACGTCGGCATTGGCACGACTTCGCCAGCAGACAAATTGCACGTAGAGGGTAACATTTATCTCGGTGCGTCAAACAGAACCATCTACACTGGCGGCAGTGGAAATTTAATTTTCCAAAACAACACTGGAAGCATGATATTTGTTCGAAGCAACGGTTCATCTGAGTCAATGCGTATCGACAGTTCGGGCAACGTCGGCATCGGGACGACTTCGCCAAATGCAAGACTGGATGTAGTAGGTTCATCACAAATTAGACAACAATACACTGGAGCGTCTAACGGTTTTCAGATTGGACAATTTAATTCTAGCGGTGATGCGTCTATAAACAACCAAGCAAACGCTAATTTGTTACTTGCAACAAACAACACAGAACGCATGCGCATCGACAGCAACGGGAATGTGGGTGTTGGGACGACCACAATAACAAACTCTACTGGATTTAATAGAGTTTCAATTAACGACACAAGCGGTGCAATCCTTGAGCATAAGGTTAACAACACTGCAACAGGCCGAATGATAACCAGCGCAACTGCCGTCTCATTGGACGCAATAACAAGCGTTCCGTTGACATTCAAAACCAACGCAACAGAACGCATGCGTATTAATGCGGCTGGCCGAGTTGACGTTAATGATAGTTTATTGGTGTATAATAACCTTGAAGTTGGCGCTGGTGCTGGTACACACGGCAAAATTAATTCTCAGACTCCTGGTACTTTTGAATACTTTATTGATAAAGGTCTTAGTTATCGGGGGGTATGTGATGGTTCTTTTGGAGGTTATTTGTTATTAGTTCCTGCATACACTTCAGGGACTGTTGTGGGTAAGAAATTTTATGGGGAAATTATTGCAGACAGAGGTAATACTGGTAATGGTAATTCTACCTCTTGGGCTAAAGTTATTGCTTCAACTGCTTACAATAGTGACAAATTATTGCTAAAAGTTATGGGGTCTAGCCAATATTTTACTGCTACACATAAAGTTACTTACAGTGGTACTCAATATTTAGCATTACGTTTTTCTGTAACTGGTGGTGGACCAGTTAACAGTTTTCATGCAAAAGGACATGTTATGGGTGAGGATAGTAATTTCTTATTTATGGCTAGAGACAGTGAAGTATCTAACGTAATTTCTTTTGGTACTCGCATTTTGGATATATAAGGAGAAGCAAATGGAATTAAGTACAGAAGATGCTCTAAGTATTTTACGGGATGAGCGTGAGCTACAGCTTCGATTAACAGATTGGACTCAGTTACCTGATGTTTCTGAAGCAACACGATTGGCATGGCAACCTTATCGTCAAGCCTTACGTGATTTAACTGAAAATTTTACTTCTTTAGATGAAGTGATTTGGCCTACTAAGCCTCAAGAAAATAATTAGTCGGGTCGGACAGGTCGCAATCCCGCCACGATAAGAAGGCTAGTGGTTGTTTATCAAAGATTTATAAGGTATAATAACGTATCTACAATTTCAATAAGGATAAAAAATAATGGATGGGGATAAAACAATATTAGACATTGGGGCGCTTGGAGTAACAGCTGGTGCTTTTTTTCAGGTATTACCAAGCATAACCGCATTGGCCTCATTGATTTGGGTTTGCATAAGAATTTATGAAACAGAAACAGTTAAGAAAATTTTAGGGAAATAACATGGCATCAACATATACAACTAGAATTAAGCTTGAAAAGCAAGGTGATGGTGAGAATGCAAACACCTGGGGACAAAGGCTAAACAATAATGTTATTGATGTCCTTGATGATGCAGTTGCAGGATATCACACAGTAAATATTGAAGGCTTGTCTGGCGATGTTACTCTCTCAGATGGAGATGGTAATGCTGCTAATACGGCCAGAAATTTTGGCTTAAACATTAGAGGCTCTATGTCAGGTGATGTTACTATTGTTGTGCCTGCAAGAGAAAAGATTTATTTTGTAAACAACGAGTCAACAAACGGCACGGTGTTTATTAAGCCAACAGGTGGTACTGCAGTAACAGTAGCCAGGTCTATGATGGTAGCTACAAGCGGTACTATTATGGATACGCTGACTGGTTTTACCCCTGATAACATTAGTTCAAATGTAAGTATACAGGGAAATCTTTTTGTATCAGGCAATGTTTCTATTGGTGGTACAGTGTCTGCTCCTAATGTGCGTGCAGGAACTGAGGTGGCTGCGCCGAAGGTAAGTGGTACTAATATTCATGCGGCAACTAAAGTTCATGCCCCTACTGTATCAGCTAATACTGTAAATGTAATAACTAAAATTCATACGCCAGCCATTAGTGCTACTCATGTATCGGCTACTAATGTATATGTAGCTGGAAATGTTTCTGTTGGAGGAGCAGTATCTGCGCCTAATATTTACGCTACAACTAAGCTTCATACCCCAACTGTTTCGGCCAATACTGTAAATGCAGTGACTAAGATTCATACGCCTGCTATTAGTGCTACTCACGTATCGGCTACCAATGTTAAGATTTCTAGCAATCTTTCTGTTGGGGGTACTGTGTCTGTTGGCGGTGCAATATATGCACCTACTGTGTCTGCTGCTACAGTTAAGGTAGGCTCTCTATTAATTGGTGGGCAAACAAAAGATAACTTTGCATCAGGAACCAAGCTTGCGTTTAATAATTCAACGGCTCCTATAGGCTGGACAATTGATACGGCGTCTTCGAAAGATAATGCTGCGCTTCGCATCGTAACATCAAATGGTGGTAATGCAGGCGGTAGTAATACATTTACAAGTAAATTTAATAGTACTCAAACAATTACTATTAGTGGCAACACAGGAAGCGGTGGTTCCTTTAGCGGTAGCACAGGCTCAACTACCCTAACCCTTGCCCAAATTCCATCGCACGACCATGACATTCGTTTGTTTGATGCGTCTGCTCCTTCTGGAACTAATCTTCGTGTTGCTGCTACTGATGATGTTGGTGATGAGCGTACCGGAACAACCACCAATCCTGCTGGCTCTAGCCAAGGTCACGACCACTCAATTAACATTGGCACGCACCTTCACTCATTTAGTGATACTGATACATTTAACTTTGATGTTAAATATGTAGACTTTATTATTTGTGAGAAAGATTGATAAATGAAAATTGAAGCAAAAGCAAATTGCCCATTAAATAAATTTAAACCGTGTAAACAACTTGAGTGTTCTTGGTTTATTAAGCTGCAAGGTAAACACCCACAAACTGGTAAGGATATTGAGGAGTGGGGTTGTTCAATAGCAATGTTACCTATCCTTATGGTTGATAGTGCTAATGCAGCTAGGAATGTTCAGGCTGCTACAGAAAGCTTTAGAAACATTATGGTTAAGCAACAAGAAGATTTTTTATCTACTATAGACAATGAAGGTACATCTGTAAAGAGAATTAAATAATGGCTTCAACTGACTCACAATTTATTTCACTTGATTTCTTGCCAGGATTTCACAGAGAGTCTACTGAGTACTCTGAGGAAGGTAAATGGTATGATGGCAATCGTGTGCGTTTTAGACAGGGTAAACCTGAAAACATGCGGGGCTATCAAAAGTTTGGAGACACTACAATTAATGGTGTAGCTAGAGATATTCTTACTTGGACAGATAATAATACTCGTAAGTATATAGGCATTGGCACACCCAATCAGCTGTATGTTATTCAAGGTGAAGAGTCTTACGATGTTACGCCTATAACTACAGTAGTTAGTACAAATAATAGTAATCTTATAACAACAAACGCTACAACAAAACTTAAAGTTGATTTAGGATTTAGTCATTCTGTTAGTGTAAATGACAGGGTTGAGTTTACCAGCGTTGCTGCCTTTAATAATATTTCAGTAAGTGGTGCATATACAGTTGTGTCGGTATCAGGCACGGATGCTTTTTATGTATCATTAGCATCTATAGCAAATGCTTCTGGAGCAGGTGGTGGCTCTAATGGTAAAATTAATTTGCTTCTTGAAAACGAAACTGCGGATAACATTCAAGGCTTGGGATATGGCGCAGGTGATTACAATGCAGGTACAGGTAATGGAAGAACCTGGAACACTGCTGCTGCTGAGTCAAATATTATATTCCAAGCGGCTCAATGGAAATTAGATACGTTTGGAGAAGACTTCTTGGCGCATCGTCGTGGTGGAATTGTTTATGTTCTAGATACTGATGCATCTACAACACCACAAAGAACGGTTGCAACATCTAGCCCTGTAGCCAATACATTTATTGTGTCTCCTAATGACCGTCATGTTATTTGTTATGGTACAAAATCAATAACTGCAAGTGCAGGCGCACCCATTGACCCACTATTGCTTAGGTGGTCTGACCAAAACAATTATGATGAATGGACACCCGCCTCAACCAACACATCAGGTGATGCAATTTTAACCGAAGGCACTCGCATTGTTGGCGCACACCGCTCTAGAAATGCAATTAACATATGGACAGACAAGGCAATGTATACGCAGTCTTTTGTTGGTCCTCCTTTTGTATTTCAATTTACTCAAGTGGGGTCTAACTGCGGTTTAATCGGGCCTCATGCAGCCGTAGATATTGATGGCGTTGCCTACTGGATGAGTGATAATAATTTCTATATGTATGATGGCCGTGTTCAAACAATGCCCTGCACGGTTAGAAGGCATTTGTTTGATAGCTTTAATATGACTCAAAAAGATAAGGTGTATGCAGGAGTAAACTCTGAGTTTAAAGAAATTATTTGGCTTTACCCAGACGACACAGATAGTGAGCCTAACTCTTATGTTATATATAACTACGAAGAATTAACTTGGGTATATGGTAGGCTGTTTGATGAAACAGGAATTACAACTGTATTTGCTGATAGGGATGTATATGATACAACTCTAATGATTGGCAAAACTTCTGTTGGTGCAGATACATTCTTATGGAGAAACGAACCCCCAGGAATTTATCAAGGAGATGGCAAAACTCTTTCTTCGTTTATTGAGTCAGCTGCGTTTGACCTTGACAAAGGTAAGGAGCTTATGTATTCAGATAAGATTATTCCTGATTATACATTTACTCCAGGTGAGGAAATTAAATTTCAAATTAAAGTTCGTGAATATCCATCATCTGACTTTAGAGAAAAAGGGCCATACACAATTAACCAGAACACCCGAAAGGTAAATATTAGAGCCAGAGGTAGACAAGCTACAGTTAAGGTATCTGCTAATGCTAATGGTACGTGGCGTTGGGGTTCTGTAAGAATGGCAGTGCAGCCAGATGGTGAGCGTTAATGGCTAACTATCCAAAGATTCCACTTAACGTTGATGGCTCTATACAAAAATGGGGTAATGAATTGGTTCGTGAGTTAGATACAAGAGACTTACGTGAGTCTTTTCGTCCATCTACTAAAATATACTCTGTTGTTACTGTAACAGATATAGGGCGGCCTGCTAGTGGAGATGTAGCTTTTGCTATTAGCGCAGCTAAATTTAGAGGATATGTATCAGGTACAGGGTGGGTAGATTTCCACTAGTTGTCTGGTATATTTAATATAAATAGGGTATAATATTACAATGTATGAAGGTCTTGCAAACATATTACAGCTAAAGGGTATGGGTATGACAGAGGATGCCACAGGTTTTCAACGTGCCTTTCGTTTGGCCGACATGATTCCTGTAGTTGCTGCACAGGCTGTGCCTAAGCAAATGATGCAACCTGCGCCTGTACCACCACAAATGTCTGCTCCTGTGTATCGTAATGAGGGTGGTCTTGTTGAAGGCGGTAAGGTAGATGGTGATGATTATGTAATTGATGCCTATACTGTGTCTGCTCTTGGCAATGGCTCATCTGATGCGGGCGGTA
>CAACVD010001203.1_pt1 | contig 12403 bp, 15 predicted proteins | sample 2381771 | NCBI WGS metagenome assembly CAACVD01 (sample SAMEA5211965, study PRJEB30684) | marine metagenome | biome: Marine; feature: Epipelagic; material: Water | collected 2015-10-15 | depth 15 m | reverse complement strand
TATATCCAATGACTCTATTCTTTCTTCACAATGATCTATAAAGTTTTGAAAGTTGACCACTGTCTCTCTAAAAAAGTTCTTGTGTTGTTTCCAAGTTTCAGGAGTTGTTATGTATCTGGGCACTATCCATACAAATGAACATTTGGGATATGACTCAAAAAGTTTTGCAAGTTGATAATGCCAATACTTTGGATCTACTGGCTTGTGTTCTTCAGCGTCATAATTTTTTGTGCCTTTGTATACATTATTAACTTTTTGTTGCCCAGGTTCAGTCAGATCGAATCCAATCAAAAATATTAAATTTGCTCTTTGTCCAATCCAACCTGCTCTTGAAGATGTGCAGGCAATATTAATTGCGTGTGGACCACTGTTCCAGTGCCAAGGATCATCTTCCCTCAATGTGCCTTTGTAAGGCAATTCAGGATAAACCGTGCAGGCGTGATTGTTTGCCCAATTTGGCCTTGTGTAAATTGGATTGGCAAATGATTGTCTCGCTTCTGCCACCATACGTTGATCACAACAACTTAATATATCTGGTTTGAAATCTCTGTATAATGCATTACAGCCTACAGTCAACCCAATAGGCTTTAGTTCAGGTAAATCAATTGCTGATCTACTTTCACCATTGCCTATTACAAATGCGGGTCTAACGTTCATCTAAAACAAATATTTAAATGATATATTGAACTCCTGTCCTGGTTGTGAATAACCGTGTGGCCTTTCGTTTTGTTCATCCAACACATTGGTGAGTGTACCGGACAACACCATATCATCCTTCATCATATACTTTACACCTAAGTCTATGTTGTGTTGTTCCCCTCTCTCTATTGTGGAGTAGTTTGTTGAATGTAGGTCTTTGTGTTTGCCGTAATATTTGTAGGCTGACCAAATCTGCAGTTTGTCAGACACTTGCTCTGTGACAGCAATATTGCCCTGCCACCAAGGTCTTCTTAGTAGTTGTGTATCACTACTGTCTTGTGCAGATACATACATTGCTCCTATATCAAATGTAGTTGAATCAAAAACAATTTTATTTGAATAATCCCAACCACTGATTTGTGTTTTGCCTGCTGTATCATTTATATAAGATGAATTTGAATATTTGATTTGATCAGTAATTTCTGTAGTAAAGAATGTGCTTTTACTGTACATTCTCATATCGTCATCCTCTATGTCTACTTTCAAACCAACTTCATAAGTTACCGCAGTTTCTTCCTTAAGATTTGGATTACCGCTGTATCCAAAATTATCTGCACCATACATTTCATACAATGATGGAGATTTGAATCCTGTGCTTGTACCGGCTATCAAATTTACTCCATTTTTAATCTCGTAACTTGATCCTAATCTGTATGTTGTAACTGATCTGTGCAATGAATTGTCATCATATCTAAGTCCACCATTCCATATCCATTTGTCACCAATCCAGTCAAAGTTTAGGAAAGTTGCGTAATTTTCTGCAGATTTATCAACACTAGAATTATATGATCCTCTGTTTTCAAATTCTGCACTATACAACGCAACATCTGTACCAAGTACAAAATCTATTTCGTTAATTGTTTTATTAAGGGACAGCCTTGCGTGATTAGTGTGTGAATCATAATCATCAATCTCTGTACCATTTACAAACTGTCTATCATATGCATTATGATCCAACACAAAATTAAGTTCATTGCCTGTGTAAATCATTTGATACATTTGAAAATTTTGATTTGTTGTGTAATCAGGATCATCTGTGCCTGAACCATCCAAATCAGCATCTGTGTTTCTATTGATAATAGTTGTTTTCAAAGTACCACTGCCCACCCAATGTTCTGAATCAAAGTTTACTGTTTCGTATTTGTAACCGTCGTCATCTCCATTAGGCACTATTGAATATCCATCCGATTCATCTGTCATTAACTTGATAGAATACAAACTGTTTTCGCCGTGCCAGCCTTTTTGAACACTTAATAGTTTTGTATTATTAGATCCTGTACTGATATTGACTTCATCACCTGTTGTGGCCATTGTGTTGATGTTCACCGCACCACCTATTGCGTTTGCTCCAAAGAATGCACCATTTGATCCTTTGTACAAATTTACTGAAGTTGCATAATCTATGGACTCAACTCCTGCATCAAACATACTATTAGACGATGAATGGTCAACGATCGGCGAACCATTGATCAAAAACAATGTATGATTTGAATTGGTACCTCTTGTAAACACAGATGTTGTTTGACCTTTTGGACCTGATCTCACAATCGAAAAACTGCTGTTGTTATCTAATACATCACCTAACACAACCGAATTGGAGTCCGAATCAGGATAGATTGTGTCAACGTTCATTGATTGAATGCTCATTCCTGATGGATAGAGTGAATATATTGGAATAGTTATTTCAAGCGGTTCTTGATCTGCGTAGGCCACTGAAGTAGCCAACATAGTTGCTAAAATTATTTTTGTTATTTTCATTATATTCTCCTGCTTTTTTAAACAGTATATAGAATATAACCGTGCTTGTCAATGTATTTGCAAAGAAAGGTATAGCAATAATGTAGCAGGTCAATAATCCTTCTAAGGTATAACCATACCATCCCGAAGTCCATACGCCAAAATTTGTTATCACAAAGAACATCATTGCACTAAGGATTGGACCTCTCTGCAGATATGATATCAAAAATAAACTACCGTACACCCAAATCATATAGGAATGGAAACCAATTATGGCATCTGAAATAAGATAAGCAATCAAACAAGGCAACAAATTCATTGTGCCCGCCATCATAAACACAGCAATCACTGGTGTAAAATTAGGAGGATGCGGTAGCCATCTGCTAAAGACTATGCAAAATATTATGAATATGCTACTTGGTTTCAACATCTGATCTACTAGTAATTATCTTATCTACCAGACCAAATTTTAATGCTTCTTCGGGCGACATAAACTTGTCTCGCTCCATTGCATCATTTATAACTTCCAAAGATTGTCCTGTGTGATCTGCATACATTTGATTAAGTCTTTTCTTAATCTTAGTGATCTCTTCTGCGTGTATTAGTATGTCAGTTGCTTGTCCTGAGTATCCACCTGATGGTTGGTGGATCATTATCCTTGAATTTTTCAGTGCATATCTTTTGCCTTTGGTTCCTGCCATTGCAAGTAATGAGCCTGCGGAACAAGCCTGTCCAATGATCAATGTGGATATATCACATTTAATAAATTGCATTGTATCATACATCGCCAACCCAGCGGTAACCAATCCGCCTGGAGAATTGATGTACATAAAGATATCCTTGTCGGGTGCTTGTGATTCTAAAAACAATAATTGTGCTGACACAATAGATGACACTTGTTCGTTGATGCCACCAGTCAAAAATATAATTCTTTCTTTTAATAAACGTGAAAAGATATCGTATGATCTTTCACCCTTGCTTGTCTGTTCTATTACAACAGGTACTAAACTCATATCCATACTCATATATTATACTGTTTCCTCTCTTGTGTCAACTGCTTCATCTTCTGCAATTTTACTTTTTGGTTTTTCACACAGCATACCACTGTTATCAAACCATCTTCCATCACCTAATTCATAAAATGTTTGCCAAAAATTACCATCACCATTTATTCTTTTGCGTGAAACTTTTCTTATTTTGATTGGTCCTTTGTAATGTGATCCATCGGCTTCAACAACTCTACGGCTGTCTCTACCAAAACCTTGATACATCCTTGCGGCATATTCATAGTCTTGATCTTTTTCATTCCAAGGACCAACTCTGTTTGATTCTAGTTTAGGAAAATCCAAACTTTGTTTTTTCCTTTCTATCTCCTTGGCTTTTTTATATGCTTCAGGATCAGTAATCTTAAGGAAAGTTGTCGCCTTGTCTGGACTCATAGTTCTTCGAGTATTCCCAATATCTCTGCTACAAAGAAGGTTGCTCCTGCAAACATCAAAATGTAACCTGCGTTGTAAAGTTCAGGATAGTTGGATACTTCATTGTGCAATGTCCATCCTACGCAAACAAATAGTGCTGAACCTACTAATCTAAAAATACTTTTTACTATGCTAATAGCAAAATGCTTATCTTGTGTGTCTCTGTTTTCCATATGTTAAATTGGACTGACCTAAGCCAGTCCAATGTTTAAGATTTATTTGGCAGACATTGCCGCTTTTTCTTCAAGAATTTCTTTTCTTCTAGATTTGATTAACTTACCTAATTCTTGCAGAGCTTTTCTTGCTCTCGTGGCAGAGGCTTTGACACCTTTGTCTGCAAACTTTTCATTCTCTTCGACGTAAGTGTCGAATTGATTTTTCATTTCATCTGTTGTTGACATATTAATATATCTCCTTATTACTTTATTATATGCTCTATAGAGGCATTAATGCAAGAAAAATGACTAAATTGAATAATGGAAATTTTTCCTGACATTGGTTTTATACCAAAGTGGATGTATTTTAAGTTGATTGACATCACCTTTGTTTATTCTAAACTGGGTAAAATGTTGATCAAGAATGAGTATTTGGTTTTTACCTAAGGAAATTTTATTGTTGTATTGATCACGTAGACCCGCTAAAAAAGTTGCCGCCATCACATCCGAATTTTCAATTTTTTCAACTTGATATTTTTCTAATGTAGTTTCAAACTGTTCTGGGAGAAATAATCCATACACATTGTCTTTGTTAATATTATCCTTAGTGTTCAAAGGATGTCTTGGCACAAGTTTATGTTTGAAGTTCGTGTTAAATCTAGGTTGTTTATAATTTTCATTAGGCTCAAAATTTACTGCGTTTGCAATATTCTTTTGATAGTAAGGATTTAATGAGTATGGACTAGATACTTTAACCCAATAGTTGTCATATTCATTAATGTTTTCTAACGTTTCATCTTTCAGTAAGGCAACTGAATTAAGAAATTCAATTTCTACACTTAATCCACTAGGATTATAAAATAATAATAGTTCCTCATTGTCTGGATAAAATGTAAGTGTTGAAGAAAAATTATAAGGATCAAATATTGATACAGTATCATTTGCATAATATCCAATTGAATCTTTCCAGGCTAATATTTCAGCATATGAATTTCTTAGATACGGCAAATATGAGCACGAGTATTGCCCTGTCACATAGGATATTCCTTTTCCGCTGATATAATTAATATCTTTGTTGTGTATGACTGGAACATCATCTTCTAACTTATAATACACAGGTAATTCCTTTGTCTGATATAACGCATTGTTGCATACGTCTTTATTTAATTAAAATTGAATAGGCCTTCTGTACTGCCTGAGCCTGAGCAAGTGCATCGGTTAATGCGTTGTGTTTACCTTCTATCCTTACATCAACATTTGCAAGATCAAATAGTGTTCTAGTATCACGAACTTCCCAAAATTTCCAAGTCACTGCCTGTTGAAATGCTCGACAAACATCTTCTATTATTACCACATCAAAGATAGATCCGTGACTCCAAACATTGGTTGTGCCCAGACCAAATGTATATAATTTTTTCATTGCATCTTTGAGATCAATCCTATCATCACCCTCGCCGAACGCATCTTCTTGTATTTGCTTATCCTGTTGTCCCCACCATTTTAATGTATCTTCGTTTATGATACGACCATAACTTTCTTGCGTGTCTAGTATTATTCTTTCGTAGAATTTTGAATGGATATCCTGTGCTTTTGGATCAAATTTACAAGCACCAATGGTTAGGATGGCGGCGTTAGGTGAGGTGGCCAATGTTTCGAGGTCGATCATCAAATGCATACTCCAAGTATACATTAATAATCACTAATGTCAACTCTTGAACTTATTCCAAATTTTATGTAACACGTAAAACCAAATTGCATTGACTGCGGGTTCAACGATGGCCACTGCCCCTGCTTCCCAAAAACTTGCACCTGTCATTATGCTCACCACGGCCATGGCAATTACAATATGGCCAAGGAAAAATATGAAAGCAAGTGCAAGGCTCGATGATCCTGCAATGTTTTTGCATACGTTCCAAATACCAGTTGTAAACTCTGTCATTGTTCTGTTTTCCTTCCAATTTAGCTCAAGCTAAATTATACAAAATATTTATAAAGTGTCAATTGGGGTGGAGGTTTTGTGGTTTTATTAATTTCCCTGTGTGGTCGACACAGAACATCCTGATTGGGTGCCACAAGTCATATCAATATTATAATTTTGATCAGTAGAACCTTGTTGAGTGAGATCGAAATCAGTCGAGTATCCATCAAGATCAATCCTGCCGGCGTGATCTCCACTGCCTGATTGAGTTATATCAACATCGTGTGCATATGATCCTGTGCCCAATTTAAGGTCCAAATAGTGTTGGCCACTACCTGATTGTGTTATATCAACAGTATTATTTGCGTTATCAACATCAAGAAACAATATTTTATCGCCATCATTTAATTGCTGTAGGCTTATAACATTTTGAGATGAATCAATGTCAACACTCATATAGTGTTCACTGTTCGCATCCCCATCATTCCTTTGGGTAAGATTTGTTGTGTTAGTACTGCCATCTATGTCTAACATAATTCTATGATCACCTACATCAACAGAATAATCACCCTGACTGATGTTGACTGTGTTTGTGCTACCAGTGATGTCTAATCCTATTCCATTCCTTCCACTGCTTCCACTTGTTGTGATATTGCCTTGATCCACACTCAAGTTATTGTTATCACCTGTGATGGTTGCGTCTCCGGACCAATTGGATCCTGTAATAAAATTGTCTTGGCCTGATTGTTGGATATTCACTGTGTTATTGTCACCATTCACATTCATATTGACACCATTGCTTGATGTGCCTTTGGCAGTGTTTACTGATGTTGTTTGGCTAGAAGTGATAGTTACCGTCACTGCTGATCTTGTATTCACTGTGCTTGTAATCACATCACTGATCACAGACGTTAAAAATTCTTTGTTATCAGCAGTATAATATTGTGAATGAGAAGCATAGTTAATATCTGTGATTATAATGACTTTACCATTTGAATAATTTGAGTCAAGTGCATCACCATCAAATAATGCTACGCCACAACGACCTTGACCATTGGCGGCTAGACATTTACCGTTTGTTCCCAAATTACTGATGACACCACCAAATGCAAAATTTAGATATGCCCAATCACTAGGTAATGTTGACAGTATCGTAGTTGTGGATAATTGTTCATTGGTGCCAGTGTAGTCTATGTTTAGACTTGTGGAATAAGTGATAGAATTATCAGAAGTGACGTCTCGGATAAAACTTTGTATTAGATTGTTTCGACTCGTGAAATAAGTGTTTTCACCATTCAAAAATACTGTGCCACCATTTGACAATATTGTTTTCAATCCATCTGTTGGTAAACTGGTACCACTGTATCTCAAATCATAGTATTGTTCATAAGAAGAAAAATCAGTAATACTATTTGTGCTACTGGTTACCGTATGACCAGCCTCTTCTAATCTATTCTTCCATTTGCTGTGTGTGTTCCCATAATTTTGATGATGTATGTAAACATCTTCAGCCAAGACATTGGCACAGTAAAATAATAAAAAAATAAAACTAATTACTTTGCTTAATCCTAATTTCATTCTGTTGTCCACCGATTATATAATCAAATACTTCGAAGTCGTTTTGTTGCACATTTAAGATATAACCAAACTCTTGATCTAATCTAAGTTCTAAATAATTGCCCGAGCCACCTTCTCTTATAAAAACATATTGTGGATTTTCATCTAGTAGTATTATTCCTGTTTCCGGATCTTTTCCAAATGTGACTCCAGTTGCAGATTTCTTTTTGTCAAATTCACTTCTCATCTGCAATGCCAATTGTTTGTTTAATTGTGCTAGGATATCAACAAGAAAATTTTGTTCTAAAAAGTCAATATCCAATCCAGTTGCCCAGGTGTCTTTTTCTTCTTCAAGATAATCAACTTCTAATTCATCAAATTTAAGAAAGTCCAAATCCAATGCTGTCGCAACTTGATTTAAGTTTTTTTCATATGCTTGTTGATCTTGGATTGCTGGAGGTTTAGATATAATCAAAAGGTTGGATATCTGATCAGCGTCTAGATCAAGTATCACAGGACGCATAGGACTAGAAGCAACTGTATCTACCACTGTGGCTTGAAACGCCTGATTCAATATCACGTGACCAGCATCAGATTCAACAGAAATTTCTCCGACATAACAGTTACCCCGAGTATCGCAAGACGGTAAAAGTATAATTGTTGAACTGCCCACTTCATCAACAGTCATTGTAAAGTCAGTACCTCTGACGCCAATAGTTGCTGTGGGAGTTGTTATTTTAATATTTTGTTTTGAATTTTTTGCAATCTGTCCCGATGCATATCTAATAGTTCCTAAAGATGCTTTAAGGGTCAAAGCACCTGTTTGTGAATCAGGATCATACACAAATTCATCTATTACAAGTTTGGAGTGTTGCGTGACGTCTACTCTTGTTTGGTCTATAAATTCAATTGCTGTTTTACCATTACCTGTTTTCACTGTATCATAAGAAAATACATCAAGATCGATTACAGAATCATAACTTTCGCCTGAATCTCTTTCTATTGTGCTGTTTCCTTCTTGGAGAATTACATCTCCTATACTAGCCTTTGCTACTGTGGGTGCTAATAAAAGCAAAAAGAAAAAAAAGAATCGCATAACATTAATCAGTTTGGCTGATATCAATGTCCGCGGAGTCTCCAGATGTTGTTAAGGTAATCATATTATCATTGACGCCTGATTGGATAATGTCCACATCTGCTAATCCACCTGTGTGAGTGTGTATTAATGTGTGTCCATTTACATCTCCGTTGCCATCAATGTCAATTAACCAGTTGTTTGTGTCACCATCAACTGTAATTGTTAGTATTGCACTTGTGCCATCTATTGTGGCCGCAATCACGTTTGAATCATCTGATGCCGCCGATGTTATTGTTGCTGTTGTACCTGCTGAGTCTGACGTTTGGCCAATGTCTAGGTCTATGTCATTTGAGTCACCAACCATTGTAACATTCGCTGTCACATTTGCACAAGATGAATTGTTTCCTGTGCTATCACAGTTAATATCAATGTTGTTAGAACTACCTGTTACATTAAAAGTTCCTGAGTATGATGCACCATTTACATCAAATGTTAACACGTTGCTACTACCAACTTGATCAATGTCGATTGTGGTACTTGCACCAGTGACTGTCGATGCTGTTGTACTATTACCTACTGTATTGTTTGCACCATCCTGTGTGATGTCTAAGTCTAGACTAGCACCCGACTGTGTTACATATATGTCATTGGCATATGCACTATAAGAAAATGCCAACGCAAAAAATAATGTTAAAAATTTACCCATAATTTACCTATTAATAGTATTTAATTTTCCAAAGTCCTTCTTTATCGCCCTGCTTAATAATTTCTAGTATGCAAAATTCAATAGCACTTCTTACTGCATAATTTACAGGTTCGTTTACTGCAACGCCCGACTCAACTTCGAACGCTTTGGTGCTCATATCCAAAAATCTAAATACGTCAGCGCCTGTCTTGTGACTTGCTATTGTTTTTGTTGCTTCTGCTGTCAACAATACTTCTCCAGTTTGCACAGCAACTAATCTCATGGATACAGTGACTTGGTCAACTCTATATTCTTCACTGACGCCAATTCCAAAATATCTAGCACCATCACCGCCCGAAGACACATTTGCATCATAACCAATTATACCGCCCTCTATTAAAAGTCCAGCAAATACAAGTGGTTTCAACACATTAGTTGCACCAACATCGCCATCGTAAAGTTCTCTAGTTGATCTAATCAACTGTCTTTCTTTTACTAAACTGTCTAATCCTTTTCTCTCAACAACCTTGAACCAACTGCCATCACCCACTGCTTTAAGAGCCGCAATCACCCAAGTGTCTGCACCTTGTGATACTGCCATAGAAAGTTGTGAAAATTTAGAACTTGGTTTCCTTTGTCCAGTGTAGTCCGGAAAGTCATACACTGCGATTGTAATTATAGGCTGTTCCTTTAATGGTGGTATTGCTTTTAAAAGATGCTCGGTAGGTGTGCCTTCAATGAAAGGACTGTCACCAATTTTCACATTGTTTTGATTTGCCGCACAGGCAGTCAAAAAAATCATTGCAAATACTAATAATAAGTTTTTCATATTAAAATTGAAAGTCTCCTAATGGTACTGACATAGTTGTAACATTGCCAGTTGGGTCAGTAATAGTTAGTGTAATGATTTCTGTCGACGTGTCTTTGACCCAATAAATTGTTGAACCTTCAACTGTCGCTGTACCACTGTTTGGGCAAGTGCCTGTACAGGTAGTTCCAAACATATTATCTACTAATTGTTTAGATAGATTTGCATAAATTCTTGATTCAACGTTCTTTATAAATTTGTTGATTGTGGTGTTATTTTCTTCACGCTTTGCCGCCGCATCGGCTGATTTTTTATCATCCTTAACTTGTTTCTTTCTTGTCTCTTGCAATTGATCAATTGATAAAACGTGTTGGGAATATCCGTTTCCGCTAAAACTTGGATTCTTGAATCCGTGGACTAACGCCTCTGCAGAAGCAGTTGTCGTAAAGCAAGTAAGGACTAAAAAGCCCACTAAAAATGTAATGATACGCATCAATGCTATTTAGAGCATTTTGCATAAAGAAATAAAGTATACTATAATAAGTAAGCATATACTATGAATCAATTTTTTAAATTAGTCGCGGAACTAGGTCTACCAATTGCGGCCTCGGTGGGAATGGGTGTGTTTATACTGTTCATAATAAAGTACATTTTAAATGGGATAGTAAATTCAATCAAATTCATAGAGTCCGTGATTAAGCAGTTAGACAATCGTGTAAAGACCATGAACAACGATATCATTAAAATAGATCAAGAGGTCTCTGAACAACTAGGATTGCCTGTTGACACTGACCGCATCGCCAGAGCAGATGGCAAAACTGACGCAAGGAAAGACTGATGGACATAACAAATAAAAGCATAACAGTAGTAACAATCATACAGGATTATGGGTTCCCTATTGTGGCTGTTTTTTTCCTTGCATATTTTATTTGGTATCTTTGGCAATACATCACAAAAGAAATTACCCCTAAGTTACATAATACCAGCACCACACTTGTTGCATTGATAGATCGTATCCGTATGTTAGACAATGACTTGATCAGGTTGCACACGAAAGTCAACACCCTTCGTAAAAAGCAGAAGAAAAGTGATTAGAATTCTAACACATTGGTCAATCGTGCTAGTAACCCTAGCAGTTCTAATTTTTCTTAGATTACAAGACGGAACACTAACTGAAACAGCACGTTTAAAATCATTTGATTATCTACAAAGCACAGATGAAAAACTGACTTCCAATGACATTATAATTGTAGAAATAGATGAAAAAAGTATTGAAGCATATGGACAGTGGCCTTGGCCACGTGATTACCTAGCACATACAATAGAATATCTTAGAACAGAAGGTGCTGGACTTATCATAATGCCCATACTTTTTGCAGAAGAAGACCGTGCAGGCAAAGATGACATATTGGCAAAAACTTTACGCCACAACGGAGTAATAATTGCACAGGTAGGCACTACCCAAACTAATAAAAATGCAGTACCAAGAGGTATAGCAAAGATAGGTGATCCAATCCCTTGGTTGTTTGAATGGCCAGGTATGTTAGGACCTATTCCAGTGCTGGGAGAAACGGCAGAAGGTGTTGGTGTCATTAATATTGCACCTGAATCAGATGGAGTGGTGAGAAGATTGCCCTTGATAGTCACTGTCAATGGAGAAACATATCCATCAATTGCAATAGAAACTATTAGGGTGGCAACGCAGGCTCCGTCTTATCAAGTGAAAGCAGGGCCAACTGGTGTACAGGCAGTAAGGGTGCCAGGATATCCGGTGATCAATACAGATTCTTACGCAAGGATTTGGTTGCGTTGGAATACAAAATTTAATAGTGTGTCATTGACTGAAGCCACACAGGAACACATTGCAGGCAAAGTGGTTATAATTGGCTTGACCGCAGAAGGAATTGGATCAACAATAGCATCACCCTATGGTACTGAGTATGCACATATGCCTGTGGCAGTATCATTGCAAACGATACTAAATGGTGACAACATCATTAGAACAGACCTAGCAGATACCTATGAATTGGCGTACTTGATTATCATAGGTTTACTTTTAATTGTTGCTACAAGATTTTTGCATTATGGAATAGTTGCAGGTATCATATTAATATTGAGTGCAGGATCTGTTTATGGCGCTGTGTACGTTTATTCAACAAAATTATTGCTGTTTGATTTCAGTTGGCCAGTCATCACTATTGTGTTGGTTGGTATACATTCGATGTTCAACAGATTTGTGTTAGAGTTTAGACAGAAGCAACAGATCAAAAAACAATTTGGTACATACC
>CAACVD010001201.1_pt1 | contig 12409 bp, 37 predicted proteins | sample 2381771 | NCBI WGS metagenome assembly CAACVD01 (sample SAMEA5211965, study PRJEB30684) | marine metagenome | biome: Marine; feature: Epipelagic; material: Water | collected 2015-10-15 | depth 15 m | reverse complement strand
AGAATACAGAGTTTAGAATCAAATGGCCACGTGGACAACTAGGTTCATTGCCCGCAGACTCGGAGCAATTTATGATGATCGAGGATTTATACAAGACCACGGACAAGTTAAATGCACATATCGAAAACATGGCGTTAAACAAAGTTAATATAGAATTTTTAAGAGGACAGATGGATAAAGTTTTAAATGATATTGAAAAACTAAAGGATGCTAATCGAGAGATTGGTTACAAGAACGGGAGTTATTCACAATGATAGGTTTGTTTTTTATAGGTGTTGTAGTTTCAATTATTACATTATCTATACTAATATATGTGAGGAAATATGATTGAAAGTGTAGTAGCCCTTCTTATGTTCGTAAACGCAGAGATTAAAGAGGCCCGATTGCAAACTGAAGGTATGGCACAATGTTTACGTGGCAAGCGTCATGCAGAGAGACAATTTTCAGAAAACGTAATGTACAAATGCTGGAAAGGTCAAGCAGAACTAGAAGATAATATAGATGGCTCAAAATCAATCAAGAAACTCATCATCGAATAAAGTAGCTAAACATCTAAGAGATAGACGTTACCGTCAGATTGTGATAAAGAATAAGAAAGCATATGACAGGAAAAAAAATTCAATGGAGATTTACCCCAGAGGTAGTTAATGGTGTATGTCCTACATGTGAGGAAGATACTTTATTAGTATCTATCACCACACAATACTATAGATGTGTAACTTGCGGTACAGATTTAGAACAACATATTAATGGTAAGATAGTTTATATGCCCACTATAACTGGTAAAACATCACAATCTGAAGTAGAAAAATTTTTAAAAAATGGCCAAACGTAAATTTACAAACTTCGTACCAAGACCAAAACCACGTAAACGTCCACGACGTCACAAAAAATCATTATCAAAATCAGAAAAAAGAGATCATAAACCTTATAATCGTCAAGGCAGAAAACAATAGTTGACATTAATTTCTAAATGATTATCCTATAGTCATGAAAGAAAAAATAATAACTATAAAAGTAAACGGTGTTAGCTCTAAACAGTGGTCTAATCTATTGCTTGAATTAAATTTAATAAAGAAAGCGTGGAAACCATACGGTGTTGATATGCATTTGTCAGCACCAGGATTAAGATCTGTTTTAAACTGGGGGACTAAAGTAAATGATTACACAAGACCAACTAGACAAGTTAGCAAACGAGTACAACAAAACAAAAGATCCAAAGCTTAAAAAACTTTGGTACGAGAAAGTAGAGGAGTGGGTAAATGGATCTTATAATTTTAAACGACGGAATGTATCAGTTAGTTCCGTTAACAAAAACGATGATGGAACATATCTCGTTATTGGTAAAAGTAGATTGCTTTGACCTTTGTGATATTATACGTTTAGAATTTAGCACGTATCACGAATCATGGAACACGCATATCATGAACGATGGTAGTGGTTATCTTTACGGTTGTATTTGTAGATAGATACACCTACCCTTGAGAGGGAAATATAAGGGTAGGTAATGGTGAGAAGATATTCACGCATTATCATTTATAATAATTAATGTCAAATTGTATCTGTAGGTGTGCAGTAAAACTTGATAAACATATTATATTTATTGACATCATCAACACCTATGTCTTTCATTTTTACAATTGATTGTTTATATCCTTCCATTAAACAATCGTACTGTGTGTCAAACGTAACAGGCCATGGATATGGCTCTAAACACGTGCCCGCTACCTGTGAACAAATAATTATGCTTAGTAAAATTTTCATTGACAATCCTACATATTACCCTATATTGTTTGTGAAAGGAAACAAGACATGACAGATATGACTAAGTATAGAAATGTTTCTCTAACAAAAGAAACATATAAGGTTTTAGAACAGTTGTCGAAGGTTATATTGCCTGATGCCAAACTGTCTATATCTAAAACAATTGAATCAATAGCAAACGAAAAAGCAAAAAAGTTGAACGGTAAACTAAAGAAAGAGTAATGAAAAAGAATAGAAAGAAGATAATTTGTAGTAATTGTAAAGGAAATGGTTTCATTGTTATTAACAAAGACTGGAAGAATGTTAGACAATGCTGGATTTGTGAGTCTCGTGGAGAGGTTTATAAGGAAGAAAAACCTGATTTAAAAAACATGAAAGTAAGAGAGGAAATAAATATATGATAAAAGAAACTGAGATAGCTTATCTAGCTGGACTATTTGATGGTGAAGGATATGTTAGTTATAAGAAGTATCCAAAGAAAAGACCTAATAACAAGAAGCCCTATCAAACATGGAACATACAAATGGAAGTATCCATGACAGATAAATCTATTATTAAATATATGCACGAGACTTTAGGAGTTGGTTCTGTAAACAAAAGACCACCACACAAAACATCCATGGGTAAAAAAATGCAATGGCGTTGGAGATGTGGATATAGGGATGCATATAAAGTTTGTGTTTTATTTTGGCCATACTCTCATATTAAATTAGAGAAGATACAAAAAATTATAGAGCATTATTCTCAAGGTGAAGAAGCAGAGAATATTGTTGATTTAAACTTTTATAAAAAATCTAGATTACAATGAGAAGTGAATTAGAAAACTTAATATACTTTGCATCATTCATTGATGCGGAAGGATATGTAGAGTATACTGTTCGACCAAAAAAGAATCAACGAGGAAAGATATATAATTCTCATTTTGTAAAAATAGAAGTGACTAATACTGACTTTGATATAATTTATTCTATGAAAGAATTTTTTAAAGATGGTTATACTTATATATGTAAAACTCGTAAGACTGCGAAAGGTCGAGACACTAAACCAATTATAAGATATATTGTTCAATACTTTCAAGCGTATAAAATATTAAAAAAAGTATTACCTTATATGCGCCAGAAAGAAAAATTAGATAAGATTAATAAAATAATTTGGTGGTATGAAAATGAAAACATGCAAGCAGTTCACCGAGTTCGTAAGTATCAATTAGAAATGAGTAGGTATCACCACTAATGATGTTTAAATTTTATATATGGGTGATGGGTTGGTCTGGTGCGATAAATACTTGGGCTTGGAATAAACAAGTAGATATTGTCAGAGCCAATCAACGTAAAGAAGAGGAAGAATATCTAAAGGAGTTAAAGAAAAAATTATGATAGGAGAAAAAATTAACGTAAGCACTTTTAACTGGGGACCTTGTGTCATTAAATTAAAGATAATTGATGAATTTAAAAAATTATTATTAGAAGAGGGTAAAAAATCTAAAATAGATTTTAAAGATAAACTCGCAGGTATTATTGAAGATGAAAAAGGTTTTAACGAGGAAGCTAAAAAACAAGCGGTACCTTATATGTCTCAGTACCTTGGTATCTATGATCAAATGTATCAAAAATATGTTCTAAAACCTTACGATAAAAAACCAGAATATATATTGTCTGCGTTATGGATTAACTATCAAAAAGCTAATGAGTTTAACCCACCACACGATCATGATGGTAAACTATCTTTTGTAACTTATCTATCTATTCCTGAAGAACTTAAAAAAGAACACAAAGAATATGTGGGTAAGAGTTGTGGTCCAGGTGGTATACAGTTTATTTATGGTGATGGACCAAGAGATTGTGTAACTTATCAATCATTTTTTCCTGAAGAAGGGGATATGTTTATATTTCCAGCGTGGTTAAAACATTGGGTAGCTCCGTTTAAGTCCGATTGTACCCGTATATCTGTGTCTGGAAACATTCACGACTCTGCGCCACTAAACGCTATCCAAAAGTTTGCTCCTGAATATTTAAAAGATAAAGATGAAAAAGCTAGATAAATATAAATATGTCGTTGGTAAACAAATAACGGGTGACGAATCACGGATCTATGATATAGCAGGACACCGTTTGCCAAGTGTCACAACGATACTGGATAAAACAAAAGATAAATCATTTTTAACTCGATGGAAGGCCAAAGTTGGAGAGGAAGAAGCAGAACGAATCAAGAATCATAGTAGTCGGCGGGGAACTGCCATGCACAAGTTCATTGAGTCTTTTGTGGAAGGAGTTGGCTACGATGATCTTACAGGGATCGGACAGGAGGCGAAGCCCATGGCCGAAAAAATTATTGAAGTGGGTCTTGCTCCAGTGGACACGTACCTTGGATCAGAGATCATGTTATATTATCCTGGGCTATATGCTGGGTCTACTGACTTGGTATGTATTCACAATGGTATGGAAACTATTATAGACTTCAAGCAAGCTAATAAGCCCAAGGACCAGAGATGGATTACTGATTATTACCTACAAATTGCGGCTTATGCCATGGCTCATGATTATGTATACGGTAGTCAGATTCAACAAGGTATTATCATGGTTTGTACACCAGACTTATACTTTCAGGAATTTAGGTTCACGGACCATGAATTAAGGCGTTATAAGCACGAGTTTCTAAAAAGGCTAGACATGTACCATGAGATCAAGTTTGACGAAAAGGAGCAGGCTCAGGTGCCTTTAAAAGGCCTTTTTGAAGAGGAGATAGCAAAGGAGAAAAAAGATGAATGATCAACTTAGAAAGGTTCTAAACTGTAGATACCAGGCAGAAATAGAAGACGCCAAGTATAAGATAAAATGTTACAGTGAACAGGAACTAATAATCCCTGAACACCCAGATATCACTGGAGAAGTGGATAAATTACTGTTAAAGATAGCTGAGGCAGAGGACAAAATGGCAGTAATGGAGCTACATTATGGCAAAAATAAGACAAAGACAGTGCTATAAGAGATATCACAGATAAATTACACACACTTAAAAAAAACATAAAAAGTTTTTGTCTTTTTGTCAGAATGAACTAAAAGTGTTGGTATTACTAGCTAAAGTGGTGACAAAAATAGTGACAAAAACAGTTTTAGTGACATAAATTTATGTCATATTACAGTAAATATTAATACAGCAGTGCCTTCGCGCGCGCGTAAGGCTGTTATCTTATAGGTAATTTATCTGGTACATCTCTTATAGAGGTGTTATAGAATGATATGCCTAGGAAAAGAAGAAAAGCCGTTGCCTCAACTATAACTCCCGACATACCTTATCCTAAAGTCCGAGTGGAGTGGATCGACTGCGTGAGCGATTCGGGCTGGGCTACTGACAAGGAGTTTGACAGGATGAAGTTAGCAAGACCTGTTAACGAAGGTTGGTTGTATTCTAAAGATAAAAAATCAATTAAGTTATTTGCTTCTTACGACAGAGAAGACGATGGCAGTTTTACTTTTGGGGATCGGACGATGATTCCTCGTCAGTGGGTGAAGAAGATTCAGAAGATATAATTTTGTCTGGAGCCGCGATCAAAGCGTAGTCTTCTTCTGTCTTCTTGATCTCTCTATCTAATTCTTCTTTGGTCATGTCTTCTAGTTTGCCAGTTAATCCTACAGTTCTGTTCCAGTATAAACCTTCCACTTGACCCCGTGATCTTTCAGCATTATGCGCTGCGGAGTAGTTGCCTTTTTTAATAGCCAGCTCCTTGATCCGATTTAATTCTGCTATGTGGTTTAGTTTAGTGACTTTGTGTTTTTCTAGCTTTTCACCCTCTAAATGCTCTATATATTGAACAACAGATGGGTGTATTCTAGGGTTTGTTAGCTCGTAACCACTTCTGTTATTCCTGTTAGGACTATATCCTGCCATTTTTGCAGCCTCTGATTTACTTAGAGCTTTCCCTGTTTCAGGATCGCCATACACAAGTAATTGTGCAAATCTCTTTTGCATTGAGGTTAATGATCTTTTTGCTGCCATAATTGACAATTTAAGTTAAGTGTCCTATATTGTCAAGGTATGAAAGATGACGTTATAGAAGGCTATAAAGAAGTTATAAAAATGTTAAGAGCTGAAATACAAGATTTAAAAAAATATCAGTCTGAATGTATACGATTAGAAAATCTCTTGCATGGTTATAAAAAAGTGATAGAGGAATTAACTAATCAGGTGGTTAAAAAATAATGTATGTTAGACACCTGCAAGAGTATTTAGATAAGTTTACTGAAGGACAACAAGGTCGTAGAGGTAATGCAGTCAGTGATGCAAAGATATATATCATGACTCGTAAAGGCTACCTAGAGGAGATCAAACGGATTGAAGTTCACCAAAGTAATAATCCGATGGATAACTCCTTGCGTGTAGTGTTGAAACCAAACCGAGAAGAAAAATTAATTTTACCACCTGGTTATGTAAGAGACTATTAACTAGGAGAAAACCCAATGCAATGGGGCCAGAAGCTAAACTATATAAAAAACTTAAAAACATATCTAAAACTATTTCTTGGATTCGAATTGAGAATTATAGCTTACTTGGGACTCCTGATTTACTGGGGTATAATGCTAACAGCTACTTTTTCACAGTAGAGTTAAAGGTGTCAAAAGGCAAGAAGGTTCGCCTGTCCCCTCACCAAATATCATTTCATGTCAAGCATCCCAAGAATACCTTTATCTTGGTTGAACATAAAGATAAGCATTTGTTATTCGAGGGTCATCAATCGCTTGCGCTTGTCGATTCTGGATTGTCCTCCTCGCTTGAGCCTGTTGCTTCTTCGCTTGAAGGTTCGGTATCTTTTTTGTCATCGCTTGGCGGTTGATTCTTTTTGAGTTCTTTGTAATACTTTGGATGTTTAAACGTATGTGTCACTTAATCTTCCATACAACTTTGTACTTTTTTATATGCAATAACTTTAAAATCATAACCAACTGTATCCCTATCTATTTTTAATTTCAATGTTTCTTGCCAATCAATTAAAGGATTGCCCTTACAATCAAAGTCAATACCTATAAATTTAGGTTTCTTAAAACCTATCCATTTTTGTTTTTTCATTCTTCATCCTCCCATACATCATCAATTGTAAATCCACAGTCACTATTTTGTGATTGTAGTTCATCCCATTTTTCTACTGGAATTTTTAATGCCTCTTTTTGTGCTTCTGTTTCATCAACAGCTTCAACTTGTATTTCATACTGCTCGTACACCGTATATCCACCTCTTACGGTATATCTTTTCAATTCTTTACTTTGTGGGTAATCCTCTCCGTTCATTCGTCCCCCTCTTCATTCTCACAATATTCAGTTAAAAAATTATCAACACTTGAAGCCGTATCATCATCAATATCTGTAATTGTTTCCGTGTACCAAGTGCCGTCCTCTCGTTCCATAGTTGTGACTATTGCCCAACCCGTACATTTTTTTTTCATTTGTCCCTCTTAAAGTAATTTATTTTTTCTAGATACTCGTAAGCGTCATCCATTGTTGATCTAAAATGTTTAGTTCTATATTCGCTTGGTGTGTCTTCATCTGCTTGACAACACATACTAGCTAAATGATCTGCTAGTAATGTATTTTGCTTGGTTAATTCAGCAAGTCTATTTTTTAATGTTTCGTTTTCTGTCATAAATTATACTCTTTCTCTAAATGTGGATATGGATATTTTTCTCTCCAAAATCTTCCGTTGTAAGAAAAATGTCCAATATATTTTTTATCTTTATAAACTTTAGGTGGTATAAAATTTCCACTTCCTAACTCATACTCATCAATATAAGAATTTATTAAGTCCCTTAATTTTGAAAGTTTTTTATGTTTTATATCTACTAAAGTTTGTGTGCCGTATTTAACTTCATATGGGTTTTGATCAAAATCAATATTACCACAATTAGTTAATCTTTTTATTTTATACATATTATCCCTTCTGCTTGCTCGCTTGTTGATTTATTTGATATTCTAATTCTTCAATTGTATTACTACAAATATAAAAATAGTTATCATAACCATTTTTTGTTTTTATATAATCATCCCAATTTAAATATTTATTTCTAGGGTATTCATCCTCGCTTGTTCTCATAATGTAAACAACTTGTTTTAATCTGGATAATCCAAATATTTTTAAATATTTACTTACAACATTATTTTTCATATTATCCCTTCTGCTCGCTTGTCGCTTGCGCTTAAGCTTGTCGCTTGTTAGTTTTAAATATGGCGGTCTAAAGGTTCGCTGTCGTAAAGTACTGACCATCTAAACCGCCACAATTCGCACAAAATTAAACATCTTGCACAAATCCGTTAAAATCTTTTTTTGCTCTACCTTTAGCAATTAAACCTACTATAACTTTTTTAGGGTCTAAATGTCTTAAATCGTGTTTATCGCCGTTTATAACCTTACGGCCTTTATATTTTTTTGGTAGTTTTTTTCTAAAAACAACCGCAATATTTGTATTAGTTTTTAATAATTCGCTTGTATCTTTTTGGTTAATCTCGCTTTGTGAAAATGTTAATGAATAGTTTTTAGGAAGTTCATTTTTAAATCTATTTCTAATTTTAGTATAGTCTATAAATTGTACGTTAGGATTATTTTCCATAAGATTTAAACCGTTTTTTAGCTTGTATCTTTCAAATGGAAGATCGCTTGTGCCGTTCAATCGTACCGTGTATTTTAATTTTTTTCTTTTTGCTCTATCGCTTGAGAGTTTTATTTCACGGTCAAGTTGTTCTAAAAATTTTTGTCTATCAGCTAAAAAATAATATTTTTTGTTTAATCTAGATTTTTGAACTATATTCATTTGCCCTCTTCCGCTTGTGTTTAAACATAAGTCTATACATAAAGGACTTGCATTAACACATATATTTACACCGCCTATATTTGAGGGTGCAAGGTGTAATATTTCGCTTAAATAATTATAACCGCTTGACTTCTCCATCTTGTAAGTTGAAGATCCTAATAATTTTTTTTGCTCTTTATATTTATATCTCATACTTTCTTTTTTGCTAGGGTTGGTTGTAAATGTTCGAACCTTCTAGCGCATATTACAAACCAACCCTATATTGCAAGGACAATAATTAAACAATTAATTGTCAATTTTGTATATAAGGGCTTGACATTTATTTGTCAAGGGATTATGAAGGATTTATGAAAGTAAGAAGTAAAAAAAACAACCTTTTAAATTATTTTATTTTTGATGAAAAGGATTTATCAAAAAATTATGTTAGGAATTGCAAAAAATTTCTTAACTCGCTTTCTAATAATTTAAAAACAAAACAAGGATATAATAATGCAACCATTAAGAAAAGATCACGTTGACTTTTATAAGTCATTTTGTTCAAAAAAAATAGAAGATCAAGAAGACAATATATTAACAGAAATTGAGATTAACGCTCAAGAACAAGCTGATCGAGATTTTAAAAATTTTCCTAAATTATTAAAACTCGATAAATCAATTTCAGTTTTTAAAAATAAAGTTAAAAAATATAAAGACTTTATGAATAAGAAAAAACAATTAGAGGATCAATTCGAATATGAAGCGCAAAAAGTTGCTGATCAATTAAGTGATCAAATAAAAAATATAATGCGCGTTAGAAGATCGGACATTAGTTTTGAAGGTATTCAAGTATCAAAACGTGATCCAATAGATTATGTTATGAAATACTTAAAAGATATTTGTTTTGAAGAGTGTAAAAAAACAATGAAAAAAAGACATAAAATATTAAATGCTTTAGATCATAAAAGGGAACGTTGTAATCTAATATTACACACGGGATCACACATAACACCTGTTGTTGAAGCGTTAAAAGATGAACTACAAACGGCAGGGATTAAAATTGATATTCCGAATAATTTATTGTTGCCGTCTAAATAAACAAGTTGACAATCACGGACAATAGTTTATTGTCCGTGATATACAGAAATAAACTTATAAAGGACAATTTAATATGAAAAATGAATTAAACCCATTTGCAAATCAAGATGTTATTTTAAAAACTATTAAAGAGACTATGAGACGCGAAAGTGAATTAAGAGGTTATGCAAGAATAAATTTTATTAATGATTTTTTAGGTCAATTGGCGTCAAATAAATTTAAATCAAAACAAGACATTGAAAAATGGTTATTAAAACAAAAAGAAAATGCTAAAACTATAATTAAGCAAAATCAAATGTTTAAAGATCCATACGTTGACAAGTTATGACAGAATTAAAACAAGAGCATTTTGAAGTTATTGACAAGAATAAACAAAAAGCACATGAAGACCGCCAAAACATGAGAGATCAATTAGCGGTGTTTATTTTAAATTGCAATGTTTATGAATTATCAAGGTTATATGATGAATATAAAAGACTTAAAAAAAACAAATAAAATAGAGATAGTACATTATAAAAAAGAAATAACAGAAGACCAAAAAGAAGACAATATGCTGTCTAATTTAGGGTTAAGTCGTGAAGATTTAGACGATAGTGGGGATATGCTTGAAGAGTTAAAAGAAATAGTCGGTTTTTATGATGAATAAAAGACTTTTAACTAAAAAAGACTTTGTTGAAAAAATAATAGAACCGCACAATATAGACAAATTTAAAAAAATGAAAGTTTGTGAGTTGAGAGAATTATATCAAATGACACATATAATTGATAACAAAGTTGTTAATATGCAAGGTTATTGTTTCAGTTGTTTAAAACCTTTAAGACCTGATTATACTATTTATGAGAACTATTGCGCGGATTGTTAGTTATGAGAAAAATTAGTAAAAAATATATTGAAAAATTAACACTTCAAGAGATATGCGCTTTTAGAGATAATAGAGATATGCAAGTTGTAAGTAGTTATTGGTTATGTAATCAAATAGGTTATATTAATGCTTTATTATTTCTACTTAATAGACATCAATTAATAAGTTTATTTGATGAAGTACATAATAAAATTAGAGATAAATAACCTTAAAAATTAATAGAGTTATTTATTAAATAAGTATTAATTAATATATATTTTCAATAGATTTTTTCTTTTTATCTTGCCGTTGCTTATAGGTTATTTACTTGCAAAAAGCCGTGATCCGTTGACCGCGCAAAACTTTTTGAGATCCGCTTGTCCATGATCCCTGAACCATGACCGCTTGTGCGTTATTGCGTGAACTTTTTAGCTTGTGCGTTGTAAAATAAAATAAAAATAAAAAATTTCTAAAACGATAAAAAAAGTCTAGATCTATTTTTTACTCGTTCAAGTTGTATGAGCCGTGAACCAATGGCCACGGCTCAAGGATCTTTAATAATTCTGAATTATTAATTTTTCAGAATTAGGTATTTTCAAAACGGTTGTTTTGTCTTCTAGTTCTTTAATCGTTTTAACATCATAATTGAGTTGAACGTCTTTAAAGCTGTCAAATTCTGTATACTCACAGCAATACGCGATTGGATCAAATTCTAGTTCTTGATCCGTGTCTTCCTCAAATTGAGTTAAATGATCATATAAAACGGTTAAGCCGTCATAACTAAAGTTTTGAGGCCTTATCTTTTTAAATTCGTTTTTAAAATCAAACTCATTCATTGTTTGTTTCATGTTTATTGTCCTCACTTTCTTCGTTAGGGTTTTTAACTTTCTCACCACATTCAAGACATAACCAATCATTATTGATAAGGCCTATATTTTTACAATCACACTCATTATCCATGTTTATTGTCCTTTCTAGTACAATTTAAAATAATATGAGTTTTTAAACCTTTTAAAACTGATATTTTATTCAATCTTAAAATGGCTCTAAATACTGAGGCCTGATCTTCTATATTCTCAATATCATAGAATAGACGGTCAATATCATTTACAAGATCCATTTTCTCATAGTGCTTATCCATATTTATTGTCCTTTTTTTATTTTTATTTTATCCTTTATTATGCTTGACACTATATTTAATTTTGATAATGTCAAGTTAGAAAGTGAGAATAAAAAACATGGACAATAAAAAACAAAGTGAATACTCAAAAGCTGAGCAACATTTACAAGCTACAAATTGGAAGTATTATTTAAAAGCTTGTATTAAGACAGGGCTTGAAAGCCCCACGCCATATAAAGTAATTCCATATAAAAATGGAATAGGCATTAAAAAAATAGAGTTTATTAAATGATAAAAGTATTATTATTAATAGGGCTTTTATGTGGTTTTGCTCTAAGTGTTTTAGGCGTGATCTTATCGCTTCACGCTTTTACAATTGGTCTTCCTTTTTGGATTGCACCGACTATAACTTTTATCGGTATATTTTTTATATGGCGGTATTTTAGTTATTTAGAAAATATCTAATCTCTTTAGTTAGTTAATCAACGCGCCCTAAAATTTAGGGCGCGTTTTTTATTTGTGGCGCGTGGTCAATTTTTCGTGGCGCGTGATTATCTTTTTTAATTGTCTATGGATCCTAAACCGCGCCCAAAAATTAAGAGTACGAAGTACCTTATACCCTCTTTACGTAGATAGGGATCCTAATGTATGTATATATATGCTTGATTTATATTGTCAGACCCTGTAAAAAACTTATTAAGAACACCTTTGATGGTGCAAAAAATTTTACAAAAAATTTTTTCAAATGGACTTAAAAAATATAGATATAAATAATTTACCTGCAGATATACGAAAGACTTTCAAACAACTTCA
>CAACVD010001080.1_pt1 | contig 12416 bp, 10 predicted proteins | sample 2381771 | NCBI WGS metagenome assembly CAACVD01 (sample SAMEA5211965, study PRJEB30684) | marine metagenome | biome: Marine; feature: Epipelagic; material: Water | collected 2015-10-15 | depth 15 m | reverse complement strand
CGAGCAAGTTGTCCAAATTGGTTAACGTCTTGACGCGCAACATTGAATGAATAATTAGCAGATTGTACTCTGCGAAGCTGCGCATGCTGAGATGCCCCAGTGGAGTCTACTCCTTTGCTTACGAACAGCGCGTCTGATTGATAAATAACTCTATTTTTAGCCATAATATTTTATATTGTTTACAGTATTTTTAGTTCAATGGGAAATTAAGAACGAGGAAATCTAGTTGTAGAAACATCAAAATCTATAAAACCTACTTTTAAATCTCCAGGAATTTTGTTTTGAGCTCTATCCGAAAACTTAGAAACAGTTACATCTTCTATATAATAAGGATTACTGCCACCGTAAGTGTTTTCGATTCCAGTATAAAAATAAGTTCCATTTTTCACATCGCCATATTCCGTGCTAGGGTGCCCAGTAAAAGGTATTTTTGGTATAACTTTTCTAGCGGAGTCCGCAAATATAGATAAAGCTCCATCAAGTTGATAATCGTTTTCTGCAAGAACCACGGCTTTGATCACATTGGTTGTTTTGTCTTCTCCCCCAAAAGCAAACCCTTCGTTTGTCATAAACTCTGAATTAATAAAAATTGCTGGAACAGCTTGATCATAAGGTTCAATACCACTGGGTTGTTGATCATATCTACTATTAAGTTGAAATTTATTTTCTATAATTAGATCCTCTTCCGTTTCGTTAGTTAGATAAACATTAAAATCTTTAACAGCAAAAGTTCCAGTTAAAGATTCGCCTGAAGAAAAATTACCCCCAGTTTCAATAATTCTACCATTTTCGAAATCAAAAATTATATTATCATTTCTCCCAGATCCATTGAAGCTAGTAGGTATTTCGGGATTAGTGGAACCAAAAATTGAACTGTCATTTACCCACTGCTTGTAAGAGCTTGCATAAACATTGTATCCAGTAGGAAGTCTTGAATCGCTAAAATGAAATAGCTGTCCAGTTTTATTAGAATAGGCTTCACCTTTTTGAAGTAACTCATGATCAAACCAAAGTAAAAAGCTTGTCATTAATTCATGTTGATATTGAGGTTTCATGAAATATTATTTACACTATTATAGTTGAATGTTTTCAAATTGTTTTTTGTATTTTTTTAGAATAGCAGACATATACTGAGTATTTTTAAATCTAGAGCCTTCACTAATTTTTTTTGAAGTTTGGACTCCTCTACCAGATCTACTGTCAGCAGTTACTTTGTTTAGGTAGTAACCAAGACCAGAAATGCCCGATTCTATTCCTTTCGCCCAGCTTCTGCCTGGCGCCCAAGGCATTGGAGTCGCCGCAAAAACTTCTTTTGCATCTGGCACAGACACACTAAATTCTATTGATTTGGTTGTGAGTCTTGAAAAACGAAATTCAGTGCTCTGTAACACCTCTTCAATAGCCTTTGTGGGATCTTCTCCAGAATTAAAACCTATAAAAGAAAAAAGATTGCCATTTCTTCCTCTAAGAGTTCCGCTGATATTCGAAGCGTTTAATCCTCCTTTTAACTCAATAGTGACTGGGTGGTTTAAAAACTCTGCAATCATTTGGTTTTTTATTTTTTGAAAAGCTTTGCCAAATAATTTTTGAACTTGTACTCTACTTTCGCTAGGAGCTTGTCTTATTAAACTTTTAGTTATTCCTGGATCTAAAGCCATTATTCTTCAATTGGTGATAAATAAAAATGATAGTATTGGGGCCCAAAAATACCAGTTGGATTACCTTTGCTATCTATTGTGTATTTTCTACCTTCGAATTCGCAACGTTTTGCTTCTTTTAAAATTTCAAAACCGCTAGCGTCAACAGTAATTCTAACAGAGCCTTCTATTAAATCTATATCTGTTTGAGAAGATATATTACCATCTGTTAAGTTTTGTTCTCTGGCGTCTATATATTTAATTCTAGCTTTTAAAGTATGACTGACAATAGTTTTTGTGGTAGAGCTAGATGTTGAGCCAGTTCTACCATAAACACCATTATATTGAGGACTCGCAGATATTAGTATTTTCCTACCTTCTTCAAAAACAGTTATATTTCTAGCGAATGTTTCATGAATATCATCTATTATAGATTTAATTGTATTTTTTTGAGATTCTGATATTAAAGCTGTGCCCATGTGAACTTTTACACTTTTTTGTGTAAATATAATCAGGAATAAGGATTTTATGATTGCTAAGGAATTTTTATATGATCGGTCTGATCATCATATTAGGTATTTATTTAAATATTTTTTGAATACTCTAGAAGAGATGCAAAAAACTCACGAGATTAATTTTGAAAAATTATACGATAATATACCAGAAAAACATCATCCTCTAATAGAAATGGCAGATTATTTTGATGAACCTCATTACGAGGTATACAGAAAAAAGATATTAGATATTGGAAATTCAGTTTTGCGAGATTATAATAGTGAACTAGAGAATCTAACTGTAGAGTTCAAATTTAAACAATAATTATGGCACAAGGATATATATACAAATTTACAATCGATAAAAAAGAAAAAAAGAAAGTAGAAGTAGAACGCAAAAACCAAAAAACTGGAGAGACGGAAACTATTTTACAAAACAAAACGGTGAAAACTCCACTGGAGTTTGCTGTTAAAAAACCTAGTCGTAGAGTTATAGATGAAGCGGAAGCTCAGTATGCTATCGAACTCAGTAAAAATATTAAGAAGGGCATTGTGACAAAAAACATGATGGTAAAAAAGTACGCGGATACAGGCGGCACTCTTACCGAAGAAGAAACAAAAGACATGCTCCGTAAACTACAAAAAAGTAACGAACTGGCTAATAAAATTCAAATGCTGTATGCTACAGACAAGGATAAAAACAAAAAAGAAATAGATGAACTAGAAGAAGAACTTTTAGAACTAAGAAAAGAATTGGTTGACCTAGAAATGTCAATGCAGGGCGTATACGAACACACGGCAGACGCTAGAGCAGAAAGGTCAACTTTGTTTTGGTATACAGTTCAATTATCTAAAAAAATAGAAGAAGAAAAAGAAAATAACTTTTTTGATGGTTTAATATACGAAGACCAGCTTGAAGATTTGTATAACAAAGACGAAAATGGAAGCGACTTAGAAAAAGAAGCTTTGAAAAAATTTATGTCAGTTGTGTCTTATTGGTATTACAACAACCAAGCAGATGAAAAAGAAATTGACAAATTTATAAAAAACACTGATGGATCAGAATGATTTAGCTGATCTAATAGTTGAAATATTTGATGGGGTCACTGTCTTGAATTCAAGCTTTGGCCCTATTTATATTAAACATTTTCATCAATTAGATACTAGAAAAATGCTGTCTCAAAGAGAGATGCATCTAGACCAAGCTAAAAAAAGAGGACTCATATTAGAAAAAGATGCTTTAGACGCCTTGATAAAAGATGAAATGTGGGATTTAGAATCTGAAAACGAAATACAAAAAAAAATAAAATTTATTCAAAATTTACAAAAAGCAACAAGTAAAATTAACATCCCATCTAAAAGAGAAAATCATCAGAAACTAATAGATAATGAAAAAAATAAATTAGCAGAGCTTTCCTTAGAAAGAGAAGGGCTTTTGGGGCTGACTGCGGAAAAATATGTAGACAAAAAAGTTAATAAAGAATTTTTTGAAAGTTTGGTCTTTTATGATTCTGATTTTAAAAATCCCGTATTTGAATCTATTGATTACAGCGAAACAAATAAATTATTAGAACTTTCAGAAATGGAATCAGTTTTTTTTAAAAGGATGTCTGAAAAAAATATTTCTAAAGCTGTGCTTTCGCCATTTTATTCTCCATATCTAGCTTATTCTGAAGATCCAATGGGTTTATTTGGAATACCTCTTAAGGATTTGACAGCGTTTCAACTAAAAATGCTAACCTACGCAAGAAGTTTTTTAAATATATTTAAAAATTCACAAAAAGAAATTCCAGAAAGCATAGCTAAAGATCCAGAATTATTAATGAGTCACTATGAAGCTCAAAAAAATGGTACACAGCCCAAAGGCAGAGGATCAGAGGGAGATGGAGGAACAACATATTTTGGAGCCAATAAAGAAGACATTAAACAAATGAAGGCCGAAGATGAAGAAGCTGTAGATTTGAGTAAAGCTGTAGAAGAAAGTGGAGGATCGATGAACATGCAGGATCTTATGAAACTTCATGGTATATAATATTTTTTTTTAGTTTCTTTTGGTGTAATGTTATTATATGGCAGCGGCAAGAGTACCAGTAACATTTGATCCCAATACAAGAAAAGTAGAGGCAGCTTTTGCAAGAATTCAGGCCCAGGCAAAAGGCTTAAATCTTGGAGCTGGCGCTCAGTCTATAGATAAATTATCTAGACCTTTGGGAAGAATTACTGGTCAAGCTAATGAATTTCAAAAATCTCTTGAAGCTTCTAATGCTCGTGTTCTTGCTTTCGGTGCTTCTGTAGCTGTTATCAATAAACTAAGTGAAGCTTTTGGAGCTTTAGTTAATAACACTATTAAAGTAGAAGCAACATTTGCTAAAATTAATACCATCTTAGGTGGCACACAAGCTCAGTTAGAACAGTTTGGTAATGGAATATTTAAAGTAGCTCAAAACACAGCTACGTCATTTGATCAAGTTGCAGAGGGAGCTTTAGAATTAGCTCGTCAAGGCTTAAGCGTTGAGGAGTCTCTTAGTCGTGTAGAAACTGCACTTCAGTTAGTTCGTGTTACTGGAATTAAATCTACAGAAGCTGTAGCTGGATTAACGGCAGCGATTAAAGGTTTTGAGGGTGCAGGTCTAACTGTAGCAGAAATAGCAGATAAATTATCTCAAGTTGACACCCAGTTTGCTGTTTCTACGGAAGACTTAATTAATGGACTTGAGCGAGCGTCTGCGTCGGCCCGTGTTGCTGGGGTTTCTTTTGATGAATTAATAGGTGTTATAACAACAGTTCAAGAAAGAACTCAGCGTGGTGGTGCCGTTATCGGTAATGCTTTTAAAACTATTTTTGCTAGATTAGGCAGAACTGACACACTTGTCGCTTTGCAAGATTTAGGCATAAGTGTTTTAGATTCTGAAGGTAATGTAAGATCTGCGATTCCACTATTCCAAGAATTAGCCACAGAGCTAGATAAGTTGGGGCTAAAAAGCGTTGAAGCTGGAGAAGTTATTCAGAAAGTGGCTGGAGTTAGGCAGCGTGATATTTTAATTAGTCTTGTAGAAGATTTAAATAGCGGACAAAGTCAATTTGCTAAATCTCTAGATGTGGCAGCAAATTCAGTAGGAGCTTTGGACTCAAAGAATGAATCATTAAATCAAACTCTAGAAGCCTTGCTAAATAATTTGACCGTAGGTGGACAACAGCTTGCATCAGTTTTGGGTGAGATAGGATTTACAGACGCCGCGTCAGATATTTTAAAAGCATTTTCGGGTATAGTAAACGGTATTACTGATATACTACAAGGAGAATCTGTTGGAGCAAAATTTGCACAAGGATTAGTGAAGGGTGTTGGTAATATTTTAACTGGCCCTGGATTAGCGTTGATAAGTGCTATATTCATAAAACTTTTTGTTGATTTGGCTAAGTTTGGATCTCAATCTTTAAAACAAATATTAGGAATAAACAAAGCGGCACAAGAGCAAAATTTATTACAACAATCAGTTTTACAAACTTTACTTCAGAACGAAAACATACAAAGAGAAATTTTAGCTTTAGAAGGCAATAAAATTGCTCAAGAACAATTACTTTTAAAAATATACAATGACCAAGCTGCAGCTCTTGCAAGAGTTTCAAAGGCAGCGTCGACTGTTACTCCTGGACTTTTTGGAGCTGGATTTAGAGGTGGCGAAAAAGGCGTAGGAAAAACTGGTAGAGGCGCTGGCGGTTATGTTGCTGCCGAAGCTAGTGATGTTTCTAGAGGCGTTGGTGGTGCGACCGCGGGCTCTAAAGTTGTATCGATTCCAAACTTTGCTTTTGGTGGCGGTGAGCGTGGCACAATGATTGCCAATACAAGCGAGTATTTTGTTCCCAATTATGCTGGCGGCGGGGATGCTATATTTAATCGCGACATGGTTAAATCTATGGGTTTACCTAGTGGCGCTAAAAAGTTAAATGCAGCTGGTGGATTTATACCTAATTTTAATCTAAAATCTTTTAGCGACTATATGAGGTCTCGTGGCATAAGTGCGGGAAAAGTTAATCGAGGAGCTAAAGATTTTTCAAGAGCTTATAGAGAAAATACAGATGGTTATAGAGAACAGTTTAATAAACTATCTCCTTTAGAACAAAGAAATATTTCAAAAAGATATGAACAGCAGGTAGCTTTAGGTAGAGAAAAAGGTGCAACAGATGTATCTAAATATGGTATAATGTATTCAGATGCTATTGGTGGTACAAGCGCTACTAACTTAAGAACTCCTGGAGGAAACAACATAAGAGCTGTACCAGTAGATACTCAACCTCCTAATAAATTATATTCAGATCTAAGAAATGCAATGGTCAAAAGCGCGCAAAATTTCGCAGCGACTTTGGGTTTCACTCCAGACATAATACAAGATAATAAATTTAAAAGAGCCGCTGATCAAAGTTTAAATCCAGGAGCCGTAGAGTCTGCATTTGGAACTGTTTTTGAAGCTGCGTTTCAAGGAGCTTTAGGTATTCCTCAAAAATCAAATGCAGTTTTTGATTTAGGCACTAATGCTGCAATAAGATCTCTTGTAGACAGGGGCAAAGCTGGAGGGATTATAGAAAGAATAGGTGGAAGTATTTTAGATCTTGAAGCTGTTGATCTCAAAAACGCACTGAACGTAGAAAACATAAAAAGTATTGATAATAAAATTGCATCAATATCAAAAAGAAAACCCAAAAAAGGTGGAAGAAGAAAAAGATCTGCTTTGGGATATATTCCAAATTTTCAAAAATCTGCACTTGAAGAATCTATAGAAAGAGAAAGAGCTGCTGGTAATCCTATTAATCAAATAAGAATAAACCAAGACGGCTCTCTTAGAAATGCACAAAATCCAGATGGGTTAGCAGTGACAAATATGAGGGATGAGCCAACTGGTAGAATTCCAAACTTTCATAACTCTCATAGTCAGATACAGCCTGGAAGGGCAAGACTTAATCAACCAGGTGCGACTGCTACGAAAGAAGTAGCAGAGATGGGTAAAAAAGCTAAAGAAGCAGGCAACGCATTTGAATCCTCAATGGGAAAGATTTTTGCTTTGCAATTTGCTGTTAGCGGTTTGACTGGAGTTATAGGCGAACAAGAGGGCGCAACTGGTGCGTTAATTGATGGTGTTAATTCTGCAACAACCGCTCTGTTTGCATTGTCTGCAATTAATTTAAGTCCACTAGGTGCGTTCGGAAAAGGCGGTGCGCTTACCAAAAGCATGAGAGGTGGCAAAGGCTTATTCGCAGCATTCAAAGGTATAACGGGCGTCATGGGTAAATTGAGAGCAGTGGCTGGTCCAGTAGCTCTTGGTTTTGTTGCCGTTAGCACTGCAGTAAAAGCAATTACAGGAAAAGGCGTATTTCAACTTCTTGGAGAAAGTTTTGGCATATTAGCGAACGATACTCAAAAAGCTAGTCAAAAAATAAACGAAGCAATAAAAAATCTTCGACCAGGCAAAGAAGGAGAAGACGCTACATCTAATATTTTAGAAGTTTTTGATAACATTGCTGGTAGAAATACTCGACAAGTTGCAGGGTTAAAGAGTTTGGAAGGCGCAACCGATGAACAACTTAGATTAGTAGATGTATTTCGTGCAAATCCAATTTTAGGACAGTTAGGTGGAGGAATTACAGGAACAGCTAACGCAGCGACTGGTAGAATAATAGATGGAACAAAGGTGTTCGAAACAGAGGATCAATTTGGATTTAATCCGAATCCTGGAGCGATAAATAACCAACTTTTTGGTAATATAAAGTTTAACAAGCAAGATGCAAAATCTGTTCAAGAAAGATTGCAAAAAACTCTTTTGAAAAATTCAGAAGAAGTTATTGCTGGTTTTGAAGCAAAAACAGGAGTAACCGCTACTGCAGAAGAAGCACAAGATTTCTTAAAGACGCAGAGAGAATTAGTCGCTACATTTTTTAAGCGAATAACTGACGGCCAAAAGCAAGATGATTTCGGCAGAATAGCGGCTAAAGATGTAGATTTAGCGCTTGAAAGTTTAGCTATTGGCCTAAGAACGAGATACGGAAATTTAGTAGATGAACTCAACGCAAGAACTGAAAAAGGGATTGCAGATGCTGATCCTAATAAAGTTATTTCTTCACTAGCTGATGATATAAAGTTAGCAAGAAGACAGGGAAAGCTTGCTAGATTTGAAGGCTTTGAAGTTGGAGAAGGTGGTGTAACTTCTCCAACCAAAGGACCAGGTGCTGATACTGCAAGGTCACTTGAAATACAAGTTGAACTTTCTCGTAATTTAACTTCACTAGCTAAAGAAAGACTACAAGCTGAAAAAAATATTTTAGATTTTCAGATTAAAAATCAAGATGCAAATAGAGACATAGGAGCAGGTCTTGCTGAAAATGTGGCAACACTTGTGAAAGGAAGAGCTGTTTTTGGAGAACAAGAAGAAGCGATTCTTGAGTTAGTTAGAAGTGGTAAATCATTTGAAGACATACTGGAGGAGATCAACGGTTTAGTTGATCAAGAAGCTAAAGGGTTCGCGCAAATTAAAGACGAATTTGATGAACTTATAAAAAAAGCTCAAGATGAAAATCGCTTACTCGAAATAAGAAACTCTTTTGAAGCAAGAAGGTTAGAGCTTTTGAAACAGCAAGCTGCTATGAGTCCGCTTGAAAGATCAAATCAAAAAAGAGAACAAGATTTAAATAATCTAACTAACACTCTTCCCGATAAATTAGCAAACAATCTCGAGTCATCCTTGACAACCGCTCTTAATGATTTTGCTACTGGAGCAGAAACTAATTTAGGCACTGTATTTGGAAACATAGCCTTAAATTTTGGTAAGGAATTACAACAACAACTAAATGCAGCTATTGCTAAAGATCTAGTAAGTAGTATTACAGATGGAGGTGGTTTTCAAGATTTCTTTGGAAATATTGGTTCAATATTTAGTAAAGATGAGTCTAAATTTAATAAAGGAGGTTTGGTATCTGGCGGAAGTGGAGTAAGGGACGATGTTCCAGCAAAATTAACTGGAGGAGAGTATGTGATGAAAAAAGCTGCCGTACAAAAATACGGACTTGAATTTTTTGATCGCATAAATTCTGGACAGGTTTCAAAAATGCAAAGAGGAGGATCTGCTGATTCAATAATATCTGCGGCTCGGTCAATTCCTATGAGTGGTGGTTTTAGGGTTCCAGAGCAGGAAGCCTCCTCGCAACAAGGAGAATTTTTTGTTCCTGGCACTAGAGGAGCGGGACAAATACAAGGCAAAGAAAACTTGTTGAAATTTGCTCAACAAGAGTTTACATCTGGAGCAACAGATGTAATAGGGTCAACAGGATCTGGCGCATTTATAAACCTAGAAGATCAAAGTACGCGACTGACTCAATTCGGAAGATTTAGAGATAGTCCAGCAAGAAGAGCTTTAAAAGCCGCACAAAATCAAGCGCTTGATTTGTATAATGCAAGAATGGCTGAAGAAGAAAGAGCAAGACAAGCTAACAAAGCTAGGAGCGAACGGTTCAAAGGTGCGGTTATAGGCTCTTTTGTGTCGGCTGGCTTACAAATTGGAGTAGGGGCGGCAGTGAAAAGTATATTTCAACCCAGATTGCCAGGGCAAGAGGCAGGTAGATTTGGAGAGGCAGGTTCAACAACAAGTAGGGAAGCTTTTAAAACAGACTTTGATAATCCAAACTATTATGGAGCGGCGGATTTTAAGAATAAGGCCAATGGTGGAGAAATTACATCAAACACCAACGCTCTTTTAATGGGTGGGGAATACATTTTATCTTCTAAAGCTGCTAATTCCTTAGGTCGTCAAGTATTAGATGACATTAATAATATGAGAACGCCTCCAATGATGATGGCAAATGGTGGAGCGGTTGGTAGCGTAGCTTCAAGTTCATCTGCGGGATCATCATCTGCGGGATCATCATCAGCGGACGTAGGGGGAGTTAATATAGAAATTAATATGAATGACAGTGGATCCGCAGAAGTTAACGCAAGCACGGGTGGAGGAGGCAAACAAAACGAAGCAAAAGAATTTGCAAAGAAAGTTAAAGAAGTTGTTGTGGGAGTAATCGCAGAAGAAAAAAGAGTTTCTGGTTCATTATTTACGAGGAGAAAGTGAATGAGCTTTATTGAAAATTTTAATTATGATAGAAATTCTATTGTAAGTGGAAGTGTTTCGGGTTTTACTGGATCTCCTATATATAGTTCATCTATATCTTTTGACGCGTCGAACTCTTCTTGGTATGGGTCTAATTATAATACATATGTTATGGCTAACGGAGTAAACTCAATAAAAGCCGATATGAAGTTTATTTTTCAAGGAAATAAAAATAATATAAAAAGTATTTTAAGAAGAATTGAGGGGGCGACAACTGGAGTATTAACTGGAGACGTAGCATTTTCTGGAACAGATGATTGTATAAATTTTGGAGAGTCTAAAGATAATGTTGTAATAAATTTAGATGAAAGTTACTACAAAAATTTTAGTGGTTCTCAAATTTCAAATTATCAAGTTAGAAATATTAGTAATGATGTTTATGAATTAAATCTCTCTATGTTTAATAACAGGGTTTCTCCAGTATTAAATAATGGCATGGGTTTTGTTGCTGACAATACTATAAAAATACAAGGATCATCTTACAAAAAATTTGATGTAATAACTGGAGCTACTGGGATAGCTAACAGCGAGGTTTTAGATAATTATTTTTATTTAACTGGAGATAGAACTTCTTCTATAACACAGGGAGATTTATCTGGACTAGCTACTCATACTGGATTTTCAAATGGCGTAACAAGAACATTTTTTTGGGAGCCAGATCAACAAGTACCAATACAGGTAGATCATTCTTCTAGAATAAATCAATTTAAAAATTCATTTCATCAACAATTAAACGTTTCGAGAAATCAAAATAGAATACAAGAAATACAATTAAACTTTACAAATAGGGGAGAAAAAGAAACTTACTCCATACTCCATTTTCTTGAAAGTCACCTGGGATACAAACAATTTGTTTACTATCATGATGATAATTTAGTAAACCCTAATCGAGTTTTTTACTGCCCTAATTGGTCGCACACTTTTAATTACAAAGATTCGAACACAATAAACGCTACGTTTGTAGAAGTAACAATACCAACAGTAAATTTCTAATGGCCATAAATGAAAACAGACAGACAATAACTTATGAAAACATTGCGATGTTTGAAAGCGCAAGTTCAGCTCACTCTGGAATTAATAATTCAGGAAATAATTTATCTTTTTTACCATTTGTACAGAGTTTAAATTTAAGCTTTGATATTCCCGTAACAAATGTTGGAAATTTAGGAGCAAAGTCTTTTGTAGATCAATCTAGCCTCATACAGCCTAATGTAAATTTATCTGTAAATACCCTAGAAACTTTTGAAAATTTATTTTCTGGACTTTTCGCTGGAAGCGGAATCAGAGAAAATTTAAATACTGATAGAAATTTTTATGCAGTGCTTGGGGATAAAAAAGGTTTTGATGTTTCTAAAATGAATTTATCTGGAGCAGAGGTTTTAAGTTTTGGAAACTGTTTTTTAAATGATGTCACAATTTCACAATCTGTAAATGGCTTAATGACATCTCAATATTCTTATGTTGGTAGCAATGCCGAAGTGCAAAAATTAGAAAAGTTTGAATTACCTGAGGATCCAGCGAGTGTTACGTCTTTTACTGTGAGCGGAAGTACAGAAAGCGACCAGAATGGAGTTTACAACCACAATGGCACCTTAAACGGGAAGAAAAGATGGGTGTTGGACGCGAATACTGAAATCGTTTGGAACAATAGCAACAATCGATGGGAACTTCGTTTTTTTGGAACTTCTTTTTTTAGTTCTAGCGAAAATACTACTTACCCTTGGAATGCTACCAATTGGCGTGAAGACGAATCTACTTTTGGAGATATTGGTTTTTCCATTCCACAAATATTTTATACTGGAATAGCTCCGTCGGTCAATTTAACGGGCTCGCAATTAAAAGATGAAAAAGTTCAATTTAGACCAGTATCAACTGGCCCACACTATTATAGTACACCCAAAAATGCTGAAGATTTAGGGGATTACTACTCGAAGTCGCTATCACCAGATGAGCAGGGTGGAATTATAAGACGTGTTCCTTTGCACGATAAAGAAAAAATAATACCTTACTATAAAACTAATTTAACCATATCTAATGCAGATTTAATAGCCGAATCTGACAGTATTCAACAATTCAGCATTCAAATGCCTCTAGAAACATCACTAGCTTCGGCAGCAACATAACCGCCAGCGCCTCTACCA
>CAACVD010001199.1_pt1 | contig 12419 bp, 12 predicted proteins | sample 2381771 | NCBI WGS metagenome assembly CAACVD01 (sample SAMEA5211965, study PRJEB30684) | marine metagenome | biome: Marine; feature: Epipelagic; material: Water | collected 2015-10-15 | depth 15 m | reverse complement strand
TTGGTATGAGAAACATTATGGCAGGCTTAGGTTTTGATAATTTAGTTGACGTAGACAAACTAGCTACACAACAAGCCTTGACACAAACAAGTATTGGCTTTGTTATGGCTTTGGTTGGTAAAACCAAGGGTGCTATATCTAACAGAGAAATGGATATATTCTTTGCAGCTTCACCAACACTAGGTTCAACCTACCAAGGTTATATGGAAATGCTAGGTTATATGGACAGAATTGCTGAACTTACAGAAAAATACAACGCAGAATGGCAAGAAAAACAAGTAGACTTACAAGGCAAATCTATTTCTGAGATAAACGCTGAGTTTGCTAAATTTAAAAAAGAGTTTAAAGAAAATCCTGAAAACAAACTTATACAGTCAGATGAAGAGAAGAAACGACTAGAAAACATTGCTGACAAAGATACTTACAATCAAGTAAACAGCAACTATCTGCGTATACAAAGACAGGTGCAAGACGAACAACAACAAGATTCAATGGCTAAGCTTAAAGCTGACATAATGACAGAAATGGCAGACGCTAATACCACACCTGAAAGAAAAGAAGAATTACAGCGTCTATTAGACCAGATGGGTGAATAGATGGCACAGTCATACGAGGAAAGATTAGCCGCCTTACAGCAGGAAGAAGAAAAGAATCAGGAAATAAATTCTGATTATATTTCTAAAACCATCAAGTCTAGTCTTTTTTTTGACGAAGATTCTGAAATAGATTACCTAGCAAGCCAAAGATTTCCTAACGACCCATTGGCTTCATACCGATATATTTACATAGATAATGATTTGTATTACGAAGACCCCAAGGGTGATTTTAAGAAAAACGGTGTTAGATACTCAAAAGAATTTAAACTACCAACAGATGCAGGTGTTTTAGGTAATTTTAGTAATAAATACATATATCCCAACATAGTGCCTGCAGGTACTTTTGCTGCTGATTTATATGGTGGACTGAAGGGTGCTAAAGAAGGATTTAAGCAGGGTTTAAAATTAGTTGCAGGTCCACTTCCTTACACAAAAAATCCATTAACAGCTGGTTTGACAGTATTGGGTGCAACTGCTGTAGGCGGTTTTGGTGGTAATTACTTAGCAGGTGGTGGTGCTAGAACTATTAGAGAGCTAGGCATAGAGGGTTTTTACAATTTACCACCTGAAGAAGTATCGGCTGCACATAAAGATTTATTGATATCTAGTGGCTTCTCAGCCATACCTTTTGGTGCTGGGCCAACAAGACAAATAATAAACAAGTTTACAGGCAAAGAAGATACTCTTAATTATTTACTAAATTTAAGAAAAGGTGAGTCAGAAATTATAGATGAGGCAAGAAAGCTTGGCTTTGAACTTACTCCTGCAGAAGCTTCGGCTATTGGCACCAAGGCTAGAAGTATTCAGCATTTCTTAAACAGACAAGCTGATACCGAAAAGATATTTAACTTTTACAATAATAGAAACGCAAGAATCAGAGAGGCTATAACCAACTTTGCAGACGGTCTTGGTAATGTAAAAGCAACTGATGATATAGGTAGAGTCTTACAAGAGATATCACAAAAAGCTTTAGACGACATACACGCAGCTAGAAAGGCTAGAGCTAAGGTTATATATGACCAGCTAGAAAATGCACCTGAACGCATACAGTTTGATGCAGACAGTATTGTGAAGATGATAGATAGTAAATTAGCTAATAAAAGACTAGACCCTGATGTTAAAGCAGGACTCGAACAATATAAAGCATTGATGTTTGATGCTGATGATAAGCTGATAACAGACTTAATGGACATGCATCAAAGACGTTCAGGCTCTATTGGTAACTTAATACAAAACGCTAGTCCTTACACCAAAAAGGTTTTAAACGATATCAAAATAGCAATGACTAAGAACATGGACGAAGCATCAGACGGTGTTTACGCTAATGCTCGTAAAGTATACGACCCAACTCAACCAAACATTTTGGCATACGAAAGAGGCATCATATCTTCTATGGCTAAGCTTGTTAAAGACGAGCAATCAGCTAAAGCATTAAAAGTATTATTTAATCCAAGAGCTTCAGAGTCAGCTTTGCGTACAGCTAAAACACAATTAAAAAATGTTGACCCACTTGCATTTCAAGAAATTAAAAAAGAATATTTTTTACAAACATTAGATGATTTTACTAAAGCAACGGTAGACGAAGGGCTGCCTAACTTTCAAAAGTTCTTTCAAACACCTAATGCACAAAAGATGGTCAATTCACTGCTTGAGCCAGAAGAAACAGCACAGCTAAGTAAACTAATGGATTTAGTGGGTAGGGCTTACTCCGTTGCAAAGAGTGGCTCACCAACACAACCACTTGCTGCCTTAGAAAAAGAGCTTATGAGTGAGACAGGTAATCTTGGTGCTAGTACATTGAAAACAATATTAGCAACTATTAGATTGCCCGGAAGAATAGCAACAGGTCAAGTTGGTGATGAGATTGTAAGAAACATATCTATCAAACAAGCAGAGTCTTATTACAAGGCTTTGGCTGACGTATTGTTCGACCCTGATGCAAGTAAATCTATAGACGAGGCGTATAACTATTTATCAGAACTTGGTTACCTTGGTGGTCAGGCAGGTGCTAGAGCTGTCGGTGAGGGTATAGAAGCAATTACTGAAGAGTCACAAAGACCATACGAGGGTCAAGCACTAGAGAGAGAAATGGAGAGAAGGGATGCAGACAAAGAAAACCTCTCTACACAAATTGATAACGCACTAAACACTTTCACACCATCAGACATACCCATAGTGCCACCTGCAACTGCGGTAACGCCTGAGTCTATGATTTCAGAAACTATCTTGCCTAACCCTAAAGATAGAGAGTTGGCTGAAAGGTTGATGAATAAAAGTGGAATTGGTGGCTTAAGTTAGTTTTCTTCTTTTATAACTTCTTTGTGGTTGTTCTCAACCATTAATCGTATTTGGTCAATCTTTTTTCTTCTCTCTGAGCTACAAATTTCTTCAAGCATTTTGTATGTTTCTAAGTCAACTGTAAGCGTTCTGTAACCCTTATTGTAATCACCCATGTAAAACTCCGTAATTGGTTGCTGTTAATTATAACTTAATGTAATATATTTTAACACCATGAAATCAATTCACAACATAAAAATTCCATTATCTACTGATAGAGATATTAAGAAGATTAAGCGACAAACCAAAAAACCAATCAGTCATGGTAATAAAGTCTGGAACTCTTCTATTACTATCATAGATTTCTTATCACGGTATAACTTATCTAAAGTTAAAACAGCAATAGACATTGGTTGTGGTTGGGGTGTGGTCTTGGCTTATTTACAAAAGCAGGGCATTGATTGTGGTGGTATAGACATCGATGCAAACACCAAACCTTTTGTTGATGTGGTCAATAAATATAACAAGACAAGCGTTGAAGTCTTATACATGGATTACAAAGATTTACCTGAGGCTGCCTTTGACAAGATAGATTTAATTATTGGTTGTGACATTTGTTATTGGGAGCAACACGTTGGCAACATAAAGAAGTTAGTCAAACAAGCCAAGTGTCCAATACTAATTGCAGACCCCGGCAGAGATACATTCTGGGACCTTACCAAAAAAGTAAAAGGCAATTTGCATGAGATAGTATTGAAGAAACCTAGGTCAGTAAGAGGTTATGTCTATGAAATACTGCCGTAAAAATAAATTAAATAAAGTGTTGAAAAGTGTTGATAATAAATGTTAGCTGTGTATAATATAGGTATATCAAATAAATAGGAGAAACGATATGATAAAAATATACCACGCAACAGAGTTCGCTAACAACGAGAAACCTTACAAGCATGTGGCAACTATTGATACTGAGTCTTTTCAATATGCATACAGAAAGACACAAAACATAGATGAGGCTTGGTCTGACGAAGGTTATAGAAGTACATCAGAGGGTGACGTTCTAGTACATGATGATGTCACTTACTTCTTGGTACCAATGGGTAACGGACGTGACGGTAATAAAAGTTACGAAAATTGGGGTGACACAGAAGTTATTAACAACTTTGACATCAATGGTTTTATTTATCAAGGTGAGCAAAGGGTTCACGGTCAAGAGGAGGTAGCCAATGCTTAAGGCTTTCTTCCAGAGGCTAGACCGTTGGATTGATAACACATGGCGAGAGTTCTATGCTTTCGTCATGTACAGAATCGACAACAAAAAGGACGAGGTGGATATCGATTGGCTGAACATGGCTAATGATATTAGGGAGAACAACAACCATGAGAGATGACGAGAAGATGTATTGGACTTCAGTCTTTGCATTGCTTACATGTGGCATGGTTATCTATATAATAGGAGTATTATGAGAACAGAAAAGGACAAACAAGACTTAGTAGACGAGCAGTTGGAGAAAGAGTTTAAAATACTTGAACAGCTTGAAAAGATACAAGAGATAAACAAAAAAAATAAAACAGAGAGGAAGCATGTCATTATTCAAAAAGAAGGGTGAGGATGTCTTGCAGAACGCAAGCAGACTTACAGGCGAAGAGATTATAGAAACTTATGCAAGATTAAACTTGTATCAAAAGGCAGCATTGATGAGGTTGTTGGTTCGTGATGTAATATTTAAAGTCAACAAAGAAGAGGTCAGTGGGTTAAACTTTACTGACATCAAAGTAGATGGTGCAATTATTATTGCGGAGGAAAACAGTTAAAATCACAGCTCATTCCATAAGCATGTGATGAAGGTGCGACACATAGTTCTTTTTTTATTCATAATATTTCCGACTATGTGTTGTACTTTCTTTTATAAGATTTTATACCCACAGCGAACATAGTCTTCGCAGTATCATTTGGCAGGTCATGCCAAGCAGCGGCAATTAATTTATTTGACAGGTTGTACATACGAGCAGGTAAGTAACTTACAGCTAAGTGCAAGATACAGTCGATACGTTGTTGGTTGGTAAAGCCTTCGGACTTTAAGAAGTCTTCTCGTTCTGCTTGGGTGTTGTATTGAGCAGCCTGTTCTGCCCAATACATGTGGTCGTGTTCTGGTGCTTTCACAAGCAGGGTCTGAGCTTGAGTAATCCTTGGTGGGGGGGACTTATGGGACTCAAGCTCTTCTCCTTACAAATCACTAATACCTATCTCAATGATTTTGTTGTGCAAGTTAAAAGGCGTATAGATACCTGTATCTTCACACAACTTCATCTGGTCGATTGCTTTCTCGTTCAAAGCTCTGCCGTATTCAATAGCTTCATCGCTTAGCTCATAGACAGCATAAGGATAGGGATGCTGTTTGGATATGGCTAGAAAGTGAAACCTGTCCACCTCAGTCATACCTGCACAAGCTGCAGCATCTAAATAAAAAGCGGCCTGTTGATGATAACCATAAGACTTAATGGCTTGTTTAAAACCTTTAGGACTAGCGTCACGGCAGGTCTTTAGGTCTACTATCACGTTGTTTTGTATCATATCGAACCGGGCTTTACAGCGATTGCCGTAATAATCAAAGACAATACTAACCTCAGTAGAGTCTTTGGCTTGTGGTCTAAACGCATCTAGGACCTCAACTCTTTGTTGACATGCATCGTATAAGTCTTGGGTGACGACACTTCTATCGTTGACTGAAGCAAGGAAGTCTTCGTACTCAGCCTTACCGGCTTTGGTTCTTCTGTCGACTTTTGGTGCAACCACAAACTCATCGTGAAAGACGTGTGGCTCTAAAAATAAACAATGTTGCAATCTACCCTCAACAAAGAATGAAGCTTCGCTATCTGGCTTTTCTTCATACTTCCAAGTGAAAGGGTCTTTGGTAAAAGATGTTAAGTCGTGTGACCTAATAGCATCTAATTCGTTGTACTGACTAAAAGGCATGTCTTGGTACACGCCTTCTTTGATTTCTGTTTTGGTTTTTAATTCAACTATATTATTCATAAGCATAAGAGGCTGTTAGATTCACAATAAATAGGAGTCCATATCTAATATGAAAAAATGGCGAACCCAACAGCCAAACTGTTAAAAGGGTAAGTCGTCTTCTTTTAGTTCTTCAGGAGAAGGGAACATCTTATCTTTCTCTTCACTCAAAGACTCTAAGGATTCAAAGTCACCGCTTGGTTGTTCTGCTGCTTTTTTGCTGTCTCTTGCTTTTACTTCAAAAGACTCATCAATTTTTGTTTGGACCCACGCAGGTAAATCTACCCAGAGTCCAATCATCTCTTTGTTGCCTGCAACGTATTCATCGATATCAAAAGCAATCTGCTCATTGACTGTCGGTGATTTCTTCGCACCACCGTCAGGACTATAAACGGCAACCACTTTGGATTTACCTGTGCTAGTCTCACCGATATCTAAATCACAAGACACACCAAGAATGTTCGTTAGGTCAAAGCCGCCTAACTCTTCTTGGGTAAATTGTTTTTTACGCCATGCACATAAGTCTTTGTAAAGTGCTGACTTTTCATTTAAAGAAAGCGTGTATTGTTTCATGATAGAAAAAGGTTGACCGTCTTCCATCTTGGCATCGTTCAGCTCCCAATAAATAAAAATGCTGTGTCGTTTTTTGGATTCTCCCTCAAAGGTTTCTTCATGTGTTCCCACATCAACAAGCCTGTAACAGGTTGCATTGTGCATACCTTTGGGTGCTTGTTCGAAGGTTCCTCCACCTGATTCACTAATTGTTAGTGCCATAATTATCTCCTGTAATAAAAAATATTTATAAAGTTCTTGTTATCTCCCTCACATTATTCTATATTGTAAGGTATTCAATAGAACATAATATAGAATAAAAGATGAGAGAGCAAGTATGGGAATAAAAAATGTACAGGGCAATAATAAAGATTTTACAAAACCACTCACAACAGACGCAATACATAGGTTTGAGAGGTTTTTAGAGAACCACGGATTAGAACGCAAAGACCCAGTAGAAATCAATCCGGGCAAACCGCAAAGAGCTTACACGGTTATAAACAACAAACGAGCCTTATCTGGCTACTATGCTTTTTATGACAACTACGGCACACCTGTTGGATTTGCGTCTGATTATCGAACAGGACAGACGCACAACTTTAAAATGTCAGGGGTTAAGGCAGGAAAGGTAGACACAGAAGCCTTAGCACGATTTAAAGAAGAAGCACGATTAGACCAAGAACAAAAGTGGCTGAAGGTATCAGAGAAAGCCAAAATGATTTGGGATGTAGCACTGCCCTGCGACTCTCATCCGTACTTACTTAGTAAGGGTGTTGCATCCCATTCTTTACGAGAACACAAGGGTAAGCTGATTATCCCAATCATGGATGAGACAGGTAAGCTGTGGAGCCTGCAGATGATTGATACCAATGGCGGTAAGCGATTTCTCAGCGGCGGTAAGACAGGCGGTTGTTTCTTTATAGTAGGAACCAAACATTTAAAAGAAGCAACAAAGGTTGGTATAGGTGAGGGCTATGCTACCTGTATGACAATTTACGAACAAAAGCAGATACCGATGATAGTATGCTTTAACGCAGGTAATATGCTTAGCGTATCGAAGAAACTGTCAGAAGCATTGCCAAATAAAGAATTTATTATCTATGCAGACAACGATGAGAACGATGTTGGTAAAGATAAAGCTATCGCTGCAGCACAAATAACAAACGCAGAAGTCGTCATGCCTGAAGAAGAAGGCATGGACTTCAACGACCAAATGGCCATTAGCGGTGAGCTAATAGAAAAGAAAGTCGAGGTCCCAGAGTTGGTAGAGTTTGAGAAAACATCCAACGGCAGGATTATGGCTACCACTGATAATTATGAAGCACTGATGAAAGGTCATGGGATTGAATGTTATTACGATGTAATAAAAAAACGCATCGACATAGAGATACCCAACTTTAAACCGATTAGCGATTTAAAAGACGAAGCACTCTTGGTTGAAGTAGAGAACTTGTGTATCAAGAACTTCGTACCGCATCAACGAGTCAGAGATGCTATGAAAATAATAGCTAAAGAAGTCAACCCGGTTGCACAGTGGATAGACTCAAAGCCTTGGGACGGTGTTAGTAGAATCGATGACTTCTGCAACACGGTCAAGAGCAAGGACGTTACCTTAAAGAACATGTTGATGAAGAAGTGGTTGCTTTCATGTGTGGCAGCTGCTTTTGAAGAAGGCGGCGTGGCATTAGAAGGACTGTTAGTGTTCCAAGGGTCACAGGGATTAGGGAAGACGCTGTGGTTCAAGCGATTGGCGGATTTTAACAGGGGTTGGCTGTGTGAAGGTGCAACGCTTGACCCTAAGGATAAAGACTCAGTAAAAAAAGCAGTTAGTCATTGGATAGTAGAGCTAGGAGAACTAGAGTCTACCTTTAAGAAAGCAGACATCAATCAGTTAAAGGCGTTTATCACATCAAGGTCTGATGAGATGCGTTTGCCTTACGACAGAAGCTTTACTAATTATCAAAGACGCACAGCTTTCTTTGCATCGGTCAATGAGCCGGAGTTCTTGATGGACGGTAGTGGTAATAGAAGGTTCTGGTGCATCAAGGTGACAGACATCAATCCACACCACGGCATCGACATGCAACAGATGTGGGCTGAGGTAAAGGCAACACTCTATCAGCCGGGTGAAAAGAATTGGTATCTAACCAAAGAAGAACGAGAGATGCTCCAAGAGTCTAACGAGGGATTCAGGACTCAGGGTGCTGTCGAAGACTTATTACTGCAACATGTAGACTTTGATGCATTAGATACAGAGAAGATAGCATGGCAGCTCACTGCTTTATTACGAGCATTGGGTATACGCAACCCACGCAACATAGACTTTAAGGATGCAAGTAGGGTGTTAACAGACCATGGCATAGACCCTAGGAAAACAAACGGTAAGAAGGTGTATGATGTCAGCTTGGTGGACTTACCAGAAGAAAAATCAGTATGGGAGGAATCACCGTTTTAATAAGGATAATAGATGAGGCCACAATCAGCAAAACAAAAGGGTAGGTTATTACAGCAGAAGTTCAGGCAGATGCTGGTAGACCTGCTAGGATTAGATGAAGAGGATTTAGAAAGCAGACCTATGGGTTCACAGGGTGAAGATATCATCATGGGCAAACAATCGAGGGAGAAGTTTCCCTACAGCATTGAATGTAAGAATCAGGAAAGCTTGAATGTGTGGAAGTCGTACGACCAAGCACAGACGAATTGCAAGGGCTATGAGCCTTTGTTGGTTATTAAACGCAACAGAAGTAAGGTGTTAGTTGTCTTGGATGCAGAGCATTTTGTAAAGCTGCATGCAGACTCGCACCTTGATACAAATTGCCAAGGGTAGGGTAGGGTATGGCAAATTGGTCAACATTTGGTGTTTATGTGTTGGGCTTAAGGGATAGGGTATGGCAAGGAGAGACCAATGCCCTGTTCCTTACCCTGACCGTGAGACCCCATTGTTACGCTGTTTAGGTATGTATTAGGGTATAGTGTATAGTATATATAATAATAATATTATTAAGTATATATAGGTGTAGGTATACATATATAGTATGGCTTATATATAACAATATAGTATTAGGGAACGCATACCCTCTACCCTACACCCTGTTGGATATGATATAAGGATTAGATATGGCAGAGAAGAAGAAAGGTAAGAACGCACCTGATAAACCATTGGTTAATAGACCAAGTGCGTTTGAGTCAGACCCGGAGTTTGAGCTGACAGATATGCAGTCAGCCTTTGTGTGGCATTATGTCAATGACAATTGCACACAGACCGAGGCGGCTAGAAGAGCAGGCTTCGAGTTCCCAGCCCAAGCAGCTACTAGATTCTTGAACGGCAAGGATTATCCAAATGTCCTCAAAGCCATCAAGGTTGGTAAAGAAGAGCTTGCACACAAGTATGCGATTACTCCAGAGAAGACAGCGAAGATGCTATGGCAGATTAGTGAAGAGGCCTATAACAAAGGGCAGTTCAATGCATCGGTATCAGCATTGCGTGAGCTGAATGAATTGGCTGGACTGAAGATAAAGAAGACAGAGAATCTCAACATAACAGCGAACTTGGATAACATGAGCCACAAGGATATAGAAGGACGACTCAAAGAGATATTCGGTGGCGATATCATAGATGCAAAGTATGACGATGTATGACACTTTCTGAGTTAAGGCAGTTCATTAATATCCTGTAGAAAACCAAGAGAGGGCGTTTTTTTTCTGTGGAACCCCAAAAATCGGTCAAAAATTAAAAAACAACGGTAAATCAGTAACTTACGAAACATTTTTGTATGACGCGAGTATGACATTGCCGCTGACCAACATCTACTATGTGTCCACAGTGCTAACATTTGCACTTATTACACGTCCAGAAAGCCTATATAACTAGGGACTCTATTGGATTCCAAAACAAAAGTTCAAAAAAGTTAGATATTTTGACCGTACACCCATAAATGCTGGGCCGCCGTCAGCAAGACGATTGCTTTTGATATCGATGAATACGTTGCAGGCAACAAAGAGATGATTGGACTCTGGGTAGATTTACCTGCGTGGGTCCAAACAAAAATTGATGAGTCTTTTGAAGTAAAAGCAAGAGACAGCAAAAAAGCAGCAGAACAACCAAGCGGTGACTTTGAATCCTTAGAGTCTTTGAGTGAAGAGAAAGATAAGATGTTCCCTTCTCCTGAAGAACTAAAAGAAGACGACTTACCCTTTTAACAGTTTGGCTGTTGGGTTCGCCATTTTTTCATATTAGATATGGACTCCTATTTATTGTGAATCTAACAGCCTCTTATGCTTATGAATAATATAGTTGAATTAAAAACCAAAACAGAAATCAAAGAAGGCGTGTACCAAGACATGCCTTTTAGTCAGTACAACGAATTAGATGCTATTAGGTCACACGACTTAACATCTTTTACCAAAGACCCTTTCACTTGGAAGTATGAAGAAAAGCCAGATAGCGAAGCTTCATTCTTTGTTGAGGGTAGATTGCAACATTGTTTATTTTTAGAGCCACACGTCTTTCACGATGAGTTTGTGGTTGCACCAAAAGTCGACAGAAGAACCAAAGCCGGTAAGGCTGAGTACGAAGACTTCCTTGCTTCAGTCAACGATAGAAGTGTCGTCACCCAAGACTTATACGATGCATGTCAACAAAGAGTTGAGGTCCTAGATGCGTTTAGACCACAAGCCAAAGACTCTACTGAGGTTAGTATTGTCTTTGATTATTACGGCAATCGCTGTAAAGCCCGGTTCGATATGATACAAAACAACGTGATAGTAGACCTAAAGACCTGCCGTGACGCTAGTCCTAAAGGTTTTAAACAAGCCATTAAGTCTTATGGTTATCATCAACAGGCCGCTTTTTATTTAGATGCTGCAGCTTGTGCAGGTATGACTGAGGTGGACAGGTTTCACTTTCTAGCCATATCCAAACAGCATCCCTATCCTTATGCTGTCTATGAGCTAAGCGATGAAGCTATTGAATACGGCAGAGCTTTGAACGAGAAAGCAATCGACCAGATGAAGTTGTGTGAAGATACAGGTATCTATACGCCTTTTAACTTGCACAACAAAATCATTGAGATAGGTATTAGTGATTTGTAAGGAGAAGAGCTTGAGTCCCATAAGTCCCCCCCACCAAGGATTACTCAAGCTCAGACCCTGCTTGTGAAAGCACCAGAACACGACCACATGTATTGGGCAGAACAGGCTGCTCAATACAACACCCAAGCAGAACGAGAAGACTTCTTAAAGTCCGAAGGCTTTACCAACCAACAACGTATCGACTGTATCTTGCACTTAGCTGTAAGTTACTTACCTGCTCGTATGTACAACCTGTCAAATAAATTAATTGCCGCTGCTTGGCATGACCTGCCAAATGATACTGCGAAGACTATGTTCGCTGTGGGTATAAAATCTTATAAAAGAAAGTACAACACATAGTCGGAAATATTATGAATAAAAAAAGAACTATGTGTCGCACCTTCATCACATGCTTATGGAATGAGCTGTGATTTTAACTGTTTTCCTCCGCAATAATAATTGCACCATCTACTTTGATGTCAGTAAAGTTTAACCCACTGACCTCTTCTTTGTTGACTTTAAATATTACATCACGAACCAACAACCTCATCAATGCTGCCTTTTGATACAAGTTTAATCTTGCATAAGTTTCTATAATCTCTTCGCCTGTAAGTCTGCTTGCGTTCTGCAAGACATCCTCACCCTTCTTTTTGAATAATGACATGCTTCCTCTCTGTTTTATTTTTTTTGTTTATCTCTTGTATCTTTTCAAGCTGTTCAAGTATTTTAAACTCTTTCTCCAACTGCTCGTCTACTAAGTCTTGTTTGTCCTTTTCTGTTCTCATAATACTCCTATTATATAGATAACCATGCCACATGTAAGCAATGCAAAGACTGAAGTCCAATACATCTTCTCGTCATCTCTCATGGTTGTTGTTCTCCCTAATATCATTAGCCATGTTCAGCCAATC